>ENA-OFCE01000214-OFCE01000214.1-metagenomes-genome-assembly--contig:-NODE-214-length-39941-cov-4.661861_pt1 | contig 39941 bp, 36 predicted proteins | sample MGYA00153388_OFCE01 | MGnify analysis MGYA00153388 | reverse complement strand
TTGCAGGCGTCCTTGAAGGTGATCCAGGGGTGGCCGGTCTCGAACAGCATCGACAACATCTTGCGCCACAGGTCGCGTGCCGGCATCTGCTTGTAGAGCTTGATCTCGCCGCGCGCGGCTTGGTCCTCGTAGCGCGTGTAAGCCACTTCAAAGGCCTTGCCGAACAGGTCGTGCAGGTCCGGGCAGGTGCTGGGCGAGAACAGCGTCCACGGCCCGCCTTCCATCACGCGGCGCATGAACAGGTCCGGGATCCAGTTCGCGGTGTTCATGTCGGGAGTGCGGCGGCGGTCGTCGCCAGTGTTCTTGCGGAGCTCGAGGAACTCTTCCAGGTCGAGGTGCCAGGTTTCCAGGTAGGCGCACACCGCGCCCTTGCGCTTGCCGCCCTGGTTGACGGCCACGGCGGTGTCGTTGACGACCTTCAGGAACGGCACCACGCCCTGGCTCTTGCCGTTCGTGCCCTTGATGTGGCTGCCAAGCGCGCGCACGTTGGTCCAATCGTTGCCGAGGCCGCCGGCGAACTTGGACAGCAGCGCGTTTTCTTTCAGTGCCTCGTAGATACCGTCGAGGTCGTCGGCCACCGTCGTGAGGTAGCAACTCGACAGCTGCGAGCGGCGCGTGCCGGCGTTGAACAAGGTCGGCGTGCTGCTCATGAAGTCGAACGACGACAGCACCTCGTAGAACTCGATGGCGCGCGCCTCGCGGTCGATCTCGCCCAGCGCCAGCCCCATCGCAACACGCATGAAAAACGCCTGCGGCAGTTCGATGCGCACTTCGTCGATGTGCAAAAAATAGCGGTCGTACAGCGTTTGCAGGCCGAGGTAGTCGAACTGCAGGTCTCGGTCGGCCTTCATCGCGCCGCCCAGCCTGGCCAGGTCGAACTGCAGCAGCTTCTCGTCCAGCAGCTCGGCCTTCACGCCCTTCTTGATGTAGGTCGGGAAGTAGTCGGCGTAGCGCGTGTGCATGTCGGCATGCAGCAATTCCTCGCCCAGCACCTCGCGGCGGATCGTGTGCAGCAACAGACGCGCCGTGGCCCGTGAGTAGCCGGGGTCCTTTTCGATCAGCGTGCGTGCGGCCAGGATCGAGGCCTTGTGCACCTCGTCGATCGGCACACCGTCGTAGAGATTGCGGCGGGTCTCGGCCATGATCGGCTCGGGCAACACGTCGGCGCCCAAGCCCGCGCAGGCCGACTCGATCACGGTCTGCAGGCGGGCCCAGTCCAGCGGCATGCGCCGGCCGCGGTCGGTCACCGTCAACGCGGGCTCGGCCGCCACGGCGGGCAGGCCCTGACGGGCACGTTCCTGCGAGCGACGCTCACGGTACAGCACGTAAGCGCGCGCCACTTCATGATGGCTGCCGCGCATCAGTCCGAGTTCGACCTGGTCTTGCACGTCCTCGATGTGAAACGTGCCGCCGCCCGGGCGCGAGCGCAGCAGCGCGCGGACCACCGACTCGGTCAGACTGTCGACCGTCTCGCGCACGCTGGCCGACGCCGCACCTTGCGTGCCGTGCACCGCCAAAAAAGCTTTCATCAGAGCAACAGCAATTTTGCTGGGCTCGAACGACACCACGGCGCCGTTGCGGCGAATGATCTGGTAGCCCTGGTACACCGAAGGCGGCAGCGCCGGTGAGGCTGCGTCGCGCTGCGGTGCGGACGGCGTGGCCGCGGTGGCGTGGGTCGATGTCTGCATGAGATTCCTTGTGTGTCCTGTGCTGTTCGATGGAGGTGCTGCCGCAGTGCAAAAGTGCAGGCGGTGGTCATGGGTTCGCGGGCCGTCCGTTCGACATGTCGCGCGCGTTTCAGGCGGTCGGTGCAGAGTTGAGGCCAAAGCCGCATTCCCGCACCTTTCCTCACGAGAACGGGCGTCGACCGGCTTCGGCGGTGCAGCCTGCCCGGGCGGTCGCGATCGACCGGATCGAAGCGCCGTGCTCAAGCAGTTTGGCGCCGCGCCAAGGGGCAGTCGACGCGGCCGTGAATTCCTGAAAAGAAAACATAAATGACACTATATCTGGTGCTTGCGGAGGGCTCAAGCGCTATCCGTAGTGTTTTTGATCTGCGACCACATACTTTATCCGGTGCAGTGCAGCAGCTCGTCCGGGCGCGTGCCGCGCTGCCAGCCGCGTGGCGACAGTGTGCCGTTGGACGAACCCGCGCCAGGCTTGGCGCGCAGCGCATTCACGCCGCGCCGGGCCGCGCCGGGACACGCGCGCGGGCCCGCCGACAAACCGACGAGGGCTCAATCTTGCGGGGAGCCCGGCGTCAAAACCGTCGCGGGAAAGTATCGGGTGGGCCAGCCCAGGGCAGCGATCAACTGGCGCCAGTCGAAGCCGGTTCCGGGGTCTTGCTTTCGGCCCGGCGCCACGTGCTCGTGGCCAACCACTGCGTCGATCGGGTATCGCCGCCGCAAATCGACCAACAACCCGACCAGCGACGCGTATTGGGCAGGTTCGAAGGCATCGCCTTCCAGGCCCTCGAGCTCGACGCCGACCGAGTAATCGTTGCAGCCGGCACGGTTGCGCCAGACCGACTCCCCGGCGTGCCAGGCGCGGTCGTCGCAGTCCACGAACTGCACCAGTGCACCCGTCCGGCGTACCAGAAAGTGCGCGGACACGTGCAGCCCGCGCAGGGTGTCGTAGTACGGGTGCGCTTCCCAGTCCAGGCGGTTGGTGAAGAGCCGCTCGATGGCGTCGCCGCCATAGTGCCCCGGCGGCAGGCTGATGGAATGCAGCAGCACCAGGCAGATCCGCTCGGCCGGTGGGCGCGGCCCGACATTGGGCGATGGGCAGCGCCGCGCGCGTTGCAGCCAGCCCCCGCTCCAGCCCGCGCCGCGGGCCACCCGCCTCATTCGCCGTCGCCGCCCACGATCACGCCGAGGCGGGCCATGCGGTAGCGCATCTGGCGCAGGGTCAGGCCCAGGCTGGCGCCGGCGGCGGTGCGGTTGTAGCGGTGTCGCTCCAGCGTGCGCACCAGGATGTCGCGTTCGACCACGTCGAGGTAGATCGCCAGGTCGGGCGGCAACGTTGCGGCCGAAAGTTGCAACAGCGGCGGCGCATCGGGCGTCGAATCGAGTTCCGCTTCGACAGGCGTGGGCGGATCGATCGGCGTGTCGTCGACCGCCGTCGCATCCATGTTCGGCAGGCCGAGGTCGGCCCCAGAGATGCTGTCGCCATCGGACAGCGCCACCGCGCGGTGCAGCAGGTTCTCGAGCTCGCGCACGTTGCCCGGAAAGGCGTGCTGGGTCAGACGCACCAGCGCGTCGTGATCCAGGCGCGGCGCCGGCAGCGCGCCGGCCTCGGTGGCGATGCGCTCGAGCACATGCGCGCTGATGACCGCCAGATCTTCGATTCGCTCGCGCAACGGCGGCACGCGGATCTGGATCACGTTGAGTCGGTAATACAGATCCTGCCGAAACCTGCCGGCCTGCACTTCGGCCGCCAGGTCTTTGTGGGTCGCGCTGAGCAGACGCACATTGACCGGCTGCTCGACCACGGCGCCCACCGGCCGCACCGACCGTTCCTGGATCGCGCGCAGCAGCTTGCTCTGCATCGCCAGCGGCAAGTCGCCGATCTCGTCGAGAAACAACGTGCCGCCGTTGGCCGCCTGGAAGAAGCCTTCGCGGTCCTCCGCAGCGCCGGTGAATGCGCCCTTGCGGTAGCCGAAGAACTCAGCCTCCAGCAGTTGTTCCGGAATGGCGCTGCAGTTGACCGGCACGAACGGCAGGCCGCTGCGCACGCTGACCTCGTGGATGGCGCGCGCCACCAGTTCCTTGCCGGTGCCCGACTCGCCGCACACCAGCACCGGTGCCATGCTGCGCGAGACCTTCTCGACCAGCACGCGCACCTGCTGCATCGCCGCGGACCCGCCCGTCATGCGCGCCAGCGCGGCACTGACGGGCGCGGCTGGCGCGGTCGGCGCGGCCGCAGCGACGCTGCTCGCGGCCTGTTTGCCGGACGCGCCACTGGCCACACCGTGCTCGGACGGCAGGGTGGCCGGGTTCATGCTCGGCTGCGCCACGCCGCCGCGGCCGAGCGCCGAGGCGATGACGGCGCGAAACTGCTTCAGGTCGACCGGCTTGGTGAGGTAGTCGTAAGCGCCGGCCTTCAGGGCCTCGACCGCGTTCTCGGCCGAGCCGTAAGCCGTGATCACGATCGCCTTCTCGCGCCGGCCGTTCGTCTCGAGCCAGCGCAGCAGGTCGAGCCCGCTGCCATCGGGCAACCTCATGTCGGTGATGATGGCGCTGTAACTGCGGTCTTGAAGCCGCAGCAGGGCTTCGTCGACGCTGCCGGCGGTTTCGAGGTCGTAGCCTTCGCGCAGCAAGGTCAGCTCGTAGAGCGTGCGCAGGTCGGGCTCATCGTCGATGACCAGCAGGCTGAAGTGGTTGAGACTGCTCACGGCACAAGGGCTCGGTGGGTCACAGATGCAACGCGGTTTCGGCAAGCGCCAGCGGCCGGCGCTGCAGCGCGATGAAGAACTCGTTGCGGTTGGCTTCGGACGCGGAACGCAGGCGGTAATCGATGCGGGCGCCATAACGCTCGCACAGCTCACGACAAATGTACAGGCCCAGTCCGGTGCCGCGGCTTCGCGTCGAGAAAAACGGCTCGAACAGATAGCGCTCGATGTCGGGCTCGATCGGCGCACCGTCGCTGGCCACGCTGAGATAGGCACGCACCTCGTCGCGCGAGTCGAGCCGCAGGTGAATGGCGCCTGCCGTGGCACTGGCGTGGCGCCGTGCGTTGTCGAGCAGGTTGATCAGCACCCGGCGCAGATGCTCGCCGTCGAACACCACGCCGAGCGGCTGCGGCGGCAGGTCCACGCGCAACACGCTGTGCTCGCCCAGCCGGATCTCGACCGAGCGCGCCCAGTCGCTGCAGATTCCGGCCACCTGCGCGGTGGCGTCGATCGTGCCGGGGTCTTCGGCCATGCCGGGGGCCACCTCCATCACGTCGTCGACGATGCGCTTGAGCCGCTCAACGTTGTCCGAGACCATGCGCATCAGCTGTCTTTGCACCGGATCGACGGCGTCTTCGGCGAGCAGCGCGTTGGCCTGCGAGATCGCCGCCAGCGGGTTGCGAATCTCGTGTGCGATGCCCGCCGAAACGCGCCCCATCGCTGCCAGTTTTTCCTGTCGGGTGCGGGCCTGCATGTTGCGCACGTCCTCCAGGAACAGCACGCAGTATTCCTCGCCGACCTGGCGCTCGCGCTGCCGCGTGAAGCGGATGCGCACGCGCAGTGTGCGGCTGGAGGTGGCGTCGAACTGCAGCAGCACGTCGCGCCCGGCCTCGGGCCACGCGCCCTGGGCAAAGGCGCGCTCGACGGTGCGCACCAGCGCCTCCCAGGCCGGCACGCTGCGCAGCTGGAACGGAGCCGGGTGATCCGCGGCGCCGTGCGCCAGCAAGCGCTGCGCGGCCGGATTGATGGCGCGCACGCGGCCGCCGCGGTCGACCACCAGCACGCCGTCCTGCATTTCCTCGATCACCAGGCGGTTGAGTTGCTCCTGCTGGCGCGCCATTTCCATGCTGCCGCGCGCCGCCTGCTCTTCGCGTGCCAGCCGGCCGGCCAGTTCACCCGCCAGCACCGTGATGACGAAAAAGCCACTGCCGGCCAGCCCCGCCTGCGTCATCAACTGGGCCGCGTCACCACCGGCCAGCACTGTCAGCCAGGCGGTGCCCAGCAGCACCAGCGTCACCGTCGCGGCAGTGGCCAGCGCCATCAGGCGCGGCGTCAACACGCCGGCCATCAGCACCGGCAGCACCAGCAGCGCCACGTAGTTCAGGCTCGAGCCGGGCGAGACGAGGTGCAGTGCGGTGAAGCTGACCAGATCGACGCCGATGGTGGCCAGCCAGCGCGGGCTTTGCAGGCGCGTCAGCGGCTCGGACGCGGTGACTTGCGTTTGCAGCCCCGGCAGCAACCACATGCTCACCACCCAGGCCGCATAGGCCACGCACCCCAGCGCGACCGGCAGCGCCGGCCGCTGGCCGAACAGGCCCGCCACCACCAGGGTCAGCACCAGCGCCACGCCGAGCGCAGCGCGCGCCCCGATGAAGGTTCGGTAGATGCGTTCGAAGCTCGGCAGCTCGACCGAGCGCGCTGCGTCGACGGCGCCGCTTAGTGTGTCGGGCCCGGCGTCATGCTCCTCGGCACGGCTGCGCGGTGTGGTCGCCGAGCCGGCCCGTCGCTCGGTGACGCCAGGGTCGACGGCCCCGGCATATTCCGCGTCGGCGTCCGTGTCGGGGCCGAACCACGACTCGGCACCGGCCGCTTCGCCGCGTCGGGTGCGCCGGTCCTGGACGCGACGCTCGGGACGGTCCGGCGTGTTCAGTGCAGGGTCCCCGCCGTGACTTCACGCATCGTGCGGACCGGCAAGGCCGCTGGACGGCGCGGCAGGGTTCATGCCTCGCGATCGGTGCGCTCGAACGTTGCGCGGTGCGCCTCGCAGCAGAACATGCCGCCGCGCCCCGGCAAAGCGTCCGGCGCAGGCAGGTGCAGCCCGCATTGCGCGCAGGCCACCATGTCCTCCAGCATGGCTGGCGCGGCCGCCTCAGGAGGCGGGGGCGGGGGCGGTCGCAGCCGCGATCTCAGGCTGCCCCGCAGCAGCCACAACAGGATCGCCACCGCCGCCATCAACAGGATCAATTTCATCGCCAGCCCGATCAGGAAAACGAAGTGCGGTGCAACAGGACCTCCAGCACGAAGCGAGAGCCCACATAAGCCAGCAGCAGCAGACCGGCGCCTGCATTCAACCAGCGGGTGGCCTGCAGGCCGCGCCAGCCAAACCGTTGGCGGCCCGCCAGCAACGCCGCAAAGACGATCCACCCCAGCATCGACAGCACGGTCTTGTGATCCCATCGCCAGGGTTGCGCAAACCAGCCACCGAGCACGATGGCCGCTGTCAGGACGATGAACCCGGCCCAAACAAAATGGAAGGTCAGCCGTTCCAGGCGCATCAGCGGCAAACCCGGCGGCGCGGCCGAGACAACGTTGCGCTTGACGCGCATCTGGCGCTCGGCCCGGTTGAGCATCGCCCCGTGCAGCACCGCCACGCCGAACAAACCATAGGAAGCGATGCCCAGCAACCAATGGACCGGCGCCCAGCGCGACGTCTGCTGGCCGAGCAATTCGCCCGGGAACAGCCACGCCAGAAGCACCGCCAGCAGTCCGAGCACTGCCAGGGTACGTCGCGCGCCGGGCAACGGCACCAGGCTGCTCTCGACGATGTAGACCGCCAGCACCAGCCAGAGCGTGACCGACAGTGCTGGCGCGAAGCCGAACCGCGCGCCCACCTGGTCCGCGCCGAAGCCGACGATGTCCACCACGATCGCCACCGCATGGGCCAGCCAGCCGGCCATCATCACCGAACGCAACTCGCCGCTGTAGCCGTCGCGCATGCGGGCCGCGGCCGCATAACCGGCCAGCGCGAACACACTCGGCACGCCCAGCGCGAGCATGCCGGCGGTCAATCCCGTGCCTGCCATACCGTTCGGTAAAATCATCTCTACAGTGTACTTTCGCGCTCGCGGCACCCCGCGGCGACAGCCCATGGCCTCCACCCTCACCGACCGGCTGAGCCGGCTCGTCAAAACGATGCGCGGCCAGGCCCGCATCACCGAAACCAACGTGCAGGACATGCTGCGCGAGGTGCGCATGGCGCTGCTCGAGGCCGATGTCGCCCTGCCGGTGGTGCGCGATTTCATCGCCCGCGTGAAGGATCAGGCGCTCGGCGCCGACGTGGTCGGTTCGCTGTCGCCGGGGCAGGCGCTGGTGGGCATCGTCAATCGCGAGCTGGCGGCGACGATGGGCGAAGGCGTGGCTGATATCAACCTGGTGGCGCAGCCGCCGGCGGTGATCCTGATGGCCGGCCTGCAGGGCGCGGGCAAGACCACCACCACGGCCAAGCTGGCCAAGCACCTGATCGAAAAGCGCAAGAAGAAAGTGCTGACGGTGTCGGCCGACGTCTACCGTCCGGCCGCCATCGAGCAGCTCAAGATGGTGACCAAGCAGGCCGGGGCCGAGTGGTTCCCGTCCAGCGCCAGCGACCGCCCGCTCGACATCGCGCGCGCGGCACTCGATCACGCGCGCAAGCACTACTTCGACGTGCTGCTGGTCGACACCGCCGGCCGGCTGGCGATCGACACCGTGCTGATGCAGGAAATCACCGAACTGCATGCAGCGTTGAACCCGGTCGAGACGCTGTTCGTGGTCGATGCGATGCAGGGTCAGGACGCGGTCAATACCGCCAAGGCGTTTCGCGAGGCCTTGCCGCTGACCGGCATCGTGCTGACCAAGATGGACGGCGACTCGCGTGGCGGCGCGGCGTTGTCGGTGCGGCAGATCACCGGTGCGCCGATCAAGTTCATCGGCACCAGCGAGAAAATCGACGGCCTCGAGGTGTTCGACGCGCAGCGCTATGCGGGGCGCGTGCTGGGCATGGGCGACATCGTGGCGCTGGTCGAGGAGGTGCAAAAGGGCGTCGACATGGCGGCGGCGCAAAAGCTCGCCGACAAGGTCAAGTCGGGCGACGCTTTCGACCTGAACGATTTTCTCTCGCAGATCTCGCAGATGAAGAAGATGGGAGGGCTGTCCGGCTTGATCGACAAGCTGCCCAGTCAGATGATGGGCAACAAGGCGCCCGGGCAGGCTGACATGGACCGCGCCGAGCGCGACGTGCGCCGCATGGAAGGCATCATCTGTTCGATGACGCCGCTGGAGCGTCGCAAGCCCGATCTCATCAAGGCCACCCGCAAACGCCGCATCGCCGTCGGCTCGGGCGTGCAGGTGCAGGAGGTCAACCGCATGCTCAAGCAGTTCGAGCAGATGCGCGACATGATGAAGAAGATGAAGGGCGGCGGCATGATGAAGATGATGAAACGCATGGGCGCGATGAAGGGCCTGGGCGGGTTGGGCGGGCCGGGTGGTCCGCGCGGGCCCGGCGGCGCGCGTTGAACGTGGTGGCCGCTTGGGCGTGACTTTCGGCGCACCGCCGCACGCCACCGCGCGGCAAACCCCCGAATTGAAGGTTGACCGTTTGCCGGCCCGTGCCTACGGTGATGACATCGTGTCATTCGCCTGTTGCAGGTCTGCTCACCATGGTCGCCGAAGAATGGTTTGTCGCTGCGCCAGCGCTGTTGTCCGCGCTCGCCGTGGCGGTCTGGTGGTTTCGTCACCGGCGCCCGGCCCGCCTTGCCGATCGCGTTGCTGAGGGCCTGAACCCCGGCGCATTCGGTCTCTCGCCACCCCAGGTGATCGAGCCCCGGCCAGAGCCCGAGCCCGAGCCCGAGCCTGGACTCGAGCCCGAGCCCGAGCCCGAGCCCGAGCCTGGGCTCGAGTCCGAGCCTGAGCTTGAGCCTGAGCCTGAGCATCCCGCGCACCGGTTGCTCCGCTGCGGTTTGCCGGAGCAGGTCGTGCTGGCGCAGCTGCCGCTGGCCAGCCTGCTCGAACTGCCCGGCGATCCAGCCTATCGCGAATGGCTCGATCTGGGCGCGCCGCAACTGATCGACCTGGTGGTATGCGACGCCGCGTCGCGCCCCATTTTGGCGGTGTCGTTGCGCGGCAGCGCTTCGGTCGACACCCGTCTGGCACGCGAGCGCCGTTCGCGGCTGGCCCAGGTGCTCGAGGCGCAGGGCATTCCATTGCGCATCTGGGACGTCGACGCCTTGCCCGGCATCGAGGCGGTGCGCAGCCTGGTCGCGGTGCGGCAGATGCCGAGCGGCGCCGCGTCGGGTCTGCGGGTGGTGGCGAGTCAGGTAACGGCTTACCGCCTGCCGGACTGGCCGGCCCGACCCGGCCATGCCATGCCGAGTCCGGCAATCAAGAGGGTCCGGGCGTTGCCCGATGGTCGCTTGGAGGCCGCAGAGCGGCCGGCATTCAATCCAGCAGTGCCTGAGCAAACTCCCGCGCGTTGAAAGTCTGCAGGTCTTCGAGCTTTTCGCCCACGCCGATGAAGTAGACCGGCACCGGCCGGTTCCGCCCGCGTGACCACAGCGCGATGGCCGCCAGCACGCCGCCCTTGGCCGTGCCGTCGAGCTTGGTCACGATCAGTCCGGTGACTTGCAGCGCCTCGTCGAACAATTGCACTTGGCTCAGCGCGTTTTGCCCGGTGTTGCCGTCCAGCACCAGCAGCACCTCGTGCGGCGCGCCTTCCTGCGCCTTGCCGATGACGCGGCGGATCTTCTTCAGTTCCTCCATCAAATGCACCTGCGTGGTCAGTCGGCCGGCGGTGTCGGCAATCACGACGTCACAGCCGCGCGCCTTGCCGGCCATTACCGCGTCGTAAGTCACCGAGGCCGGGTCGCCGCCCTCCTGGCTGACGATCTCGACCTGGTTGCGCCCGGCCCAGACCGCCAGTTGCTCGCGCGCCGCGGCGCGAAACGTGTCCGCTGCGGCCAGCAGCACCTTCAGCCGAGCTTCGGCCAGGTGGCGGGTCAGCTTGCCGATGCTGGTGGTCTTGCCGGCACCGTTGACGCCCACCACCATGATCACCGTCGGCGCCGTCGGCTGCAGTTGCAGCGCACTTTCCAGTGGCTCCAGCAGAGCGGCCAGCGCGTCCGCGAGCAGGTTTTTAACGGCGGCAGGGTCGGTGCACTTGGCTTCCTTGACGCGCCGCTTCAGGTCGTTCAGCAGGTGGTCGGCCGCCTTGACCCCGGTGTCTGCCATCAACAGCGCCGCTTCGAGCTCCTCGTAAAGCGCATCGTCGATCTGCGTGCCGGTGAAGACCTGCGCGATGCTGCTGCCCGTCTTGCGCAGGCCTTGGCGCAGCTTGTCGAGCCAGCGCCGACGGGTGGGCTCGAGCACTTCGACCGCTTCGGCGACTTCCGCGCCCGCCGGCACCGCGGCTGCGGTGGGTTCCGGCGGCAGCGCCGACGCAGCTGCCTCGGCGGGCGAATCCGCGACCGCGGGCACGGTAGCCGGCGGGGTCTTCTTCTTGAAGAAACTGAACATGGGGACGGGTCTCGGGTGCAGATCTCGAATCGAACAAACCCGAAGTGTGCGACGCCCCGGCACGGCGAGCCCGTCGCGAATCACCGAATCGCAGCGCTATACAATTATGAAGATAGGCGCTTTAGCTCAGTCGGTTAGAGCGACGGAATCATAATCCGCAGGTCCGGGGTTCGAATCCCTGAAGCGCCACCAGAAGCTCAAAGGGGTCCATCAGCAATGTTGGACCCCGGTGTTTTTTGGAGCGCGTCGGTGATGGCCAGCTCGGTCTGGAGCTGGTCAGCCAGAAGCGGTAATGCGGATGGCCTTTGGGCAGGTTGGCAGCGACCGGCCCTCGCTGCTCCCTTTAAGACACTCGCGGCAGTTCGTTTATCGCCGACCCCAGGTCCGCAATGGCGTCGAGCGGCATTCGGGGCTTTCGAGGGCTTGAGCACGATCTCGTGCACCAGCACGGACTTCAAATGGTCGATCAAATCGCCTTCGCAGGCCTCTGTCATCACTGCGAAGGGAATGTTGCCACTCGAGGCGAACCAGGCGACGCGCAGATCGCTCAGCAACTGCAACGCCAAACCGTCGCCCTCCAGCGCCATCATCAGCATTTCGAATCGGTGCAACTCGAGCAAGCGCTCGGCGGCTCCAGCGCTGGTTGCCTCGTGAACATTTTCGAGGCGCAAACGTCGCGCAGGCGAGGCCACTGTGCCGCGCAGGAGCGAGTCGGGCTCCAGCAGTAACAACGCTGGTACGGTCTGAACGGTTTGCATCAAGGGGCATCGGCGCGTCTTTCCAGCGCTGCGACCGCCAAATCACGCAGGGTGTGCAGCACGCGTTGATCGATAAGGTCGAAAATACGCGGTTGGGTGTCGAGCAGGCACAGCGTACCCAACACCGGTCCGAAAGACAGGCGCAGCGAAGCGCCCAGGTAGAACCTCACGAATGGCGCGCTGGCTGCCCCAGGTTGTCGAGAAATCGTTCATCGGTCAGCGTGTCGGGGATCAGAAACAAGCCCCGCTCGCCAATCGCCTGGCCGCAAAACGAGATGTCTGGCGCTGTTTCGCAGACGTCGATGCCGACGCGCCACTTGGACGACTGGCGGTTCTCTTCCACCAGGCTGATCAACGCCATCAGCAGGTCGAACACATCCGCCGCGAAGAGCGATGCGGTCCAAGCGATGCTCGGGCGGCGTGTCGAAAATCATCAGAAACAGCAAGGCGATCAAGCGTTCTGCGTCTCGGAATAAAGCGGGCGCCAAGATCATTCAACCGGTCTGGTCCGCAGATCGCCATCTGCGTTTGTTCGGACAAGGACTGTCGGCACCTTCGAGCAGGGCTCAAGGGCGGTCCGCAGCGCTCATCGCTGGGGTCGGTAGCCGCGCTCGACTTCCGCGACCCGTCGTTGGGCGCGGTTCCCGCGCAACGTCAACGACTGCTGTTGCCGCCTCGACCGACGCCGCCGTGGCTGCTGTCACCGCCGTGGCTGGCCTCTCCGCCCTTGCGTCCGGCCGCGGCGGCCCGCCCGGGGTCGTTCTTGAAGTTGCCACTGCTGGCTTCCCCGCCCTTTCGGCCGGCTTCAGCGGCTCGTTGGGGATCGTTCTTGAAGTTCCCGCCGCTCATGCCGCCACCCTTTTGCCCGGCTTCGGACGCGCGTTGTGGATCGTTTTTGAAATTGCCGCCGCTCATCTCGCCGCCCTTCCGGCCTGCTTCAGCAGCGCGTTGCGGATCGTTCTTGAAGTTCCCGCCACTGGCCCCCCCGCCCTTGCTGGCGATGTCGCGTTGCCTTGATGGATCCATCGATGCGAAGCCGCGGCTGGAAGTGCCGCTGTCCTGCGTCTTTTGTGCTGTCATGGCGTGTGTCCTCGGAGATTGCGGACACCTTCCCCGGCAAGTGACGTGCCCTGTCCTGCCGCCGCGCGAACGGTCTGTGACGGCTTGCGCCGGTCGTGCTCGGTGCGGCACCAAGCGATCAGATGCAAATCCGGTGTGGCACGACTTGCAGCCTGCAATGCGCAGGGCCAAACACACGTCGCCACAGCCATTTGCAAATGAGAAGCACTATCATTAAGATTGACGCAACATTCTGGAGATTTCGCCATGACCCGTTTTGCCTTGTCCGTGTGGGTGTGTGCCTTGGCGCTCGTCGGTTCGGTGCACGCAGCCGAGCCGGAGATGCAGCTGAGCATCAAGAACCACTTGTTCGAGCCGGCGGAGTTGAAGGTGCCCGCCGGGCAACGCATCAAGCTGGTCGTGCACAACCGGGACAGCACGGCCGAAGAATTCGAGAGCCCGGCGCTGAGCCGCGAGAAGATCATCCCGGCCGGTGCGAAGGTGTCGATCTTCATCGGCCCCCTCAAACCGGGCCGCTACGCTTTCGTCGGTGAACACCACGAAGCGACCGCCAAGGGCACCATCGTTGCCGAATGATTTGAAGGACACCCAGCCATGTTCAGCGCCACCGTCATCGTCTTTCGCGAGTCGCTCGAGGCCGCGCTGTTCGTCGGCATCGTCGCCGCAGCGACACGCCAAGTGGCTGGCCGCGCCCGCTGGCTCGGCGCTGGCGTCGGTCTGGGTGCGCTCGGCGCCGTCGTGCTGGCGCTGATGGCCGAGCAGGTCAGCGGCTGGTTCGACGGCATTGGTCAGGACCTGGTCAATATCGGCGTGCTGTCGTTGGCCCTGGCGATGCTGTTGTGGCATTGCATCTGGGTCAGCACGCACGGCAGGGAAATGGCGGTCGAGGCGCGTCGATTGGGCGTGTCGCTGCAGCAGGGCGACCGCAAGCCGTGGGCGTTGCTGGTGGCGGTGGCGTTGGCCGTGTTGCGCGAAGGCGCCGAAACGGTGCTGTTCGTCAAGGGCGCCATGACGGGTGCGCAAGCCGGGGCGTCGCAAGACGTGTTGATGTCTGGTGCGCTGGGCCTCGGCCTGGGCGCCGCGGTGGGCATGGTCATCTACTCGGGCCTGGCGCGCATTCCGACCCGGCAGCTGTTCTCGGCGACCAACGTGTTGATTGCCTTGCTGGCCGGCTCGATCGCCAGCCAGCTCGCACGGGCTCTGTCGCAGGCCGGGCTGGTCGACCTGTGGGGCACGCCGCTGTGGGACAGCTCCGCCTGGCTCGCGTCTGAGTCGCCGCTCGGCACGCTGTTGCACGCGCTGGTGGGCTACGACGCGCACCCGTCGGGTCTGCAGCTCATGTCGTACCTCAGCGTGCTGGCACTGATCTACCTGGGCACATTGATGTTGAACAGGAAGTCGGCATCGGCAATGTCTGCGCCGCTTCGCCCGGTGCCGGCGCAACGCGCCTGAGGCGCGACGACACGCGGCCAGGCGCAGCCGCGCCGGGTCAGGCAGGCAGCGGTTCGAACGCCAGCAGGTCCGACTCGAGCGGTTCGAACTTCGCGTCGAGCAGCGCTCTGAGTTCCGCGCCGCCAAGCACCTCGCATTCGAGCAGCCGCTGCGCCATCGCGTCGAGCTGGCAGCGGTTGCGCGCCAGCAGCGACTGGCTCTTGCGTTGGGCTTCCTCGAGCAGCGCGCGCGCCTCGTGCAGCACCGCGGCCTGGATGTCCGGCCCCAGCAGTTCGGCGGGCACGCCGGCCACGCTGAGCAGGCCGAACGACTTCGAGAATCCGAGCGAGCCGACCATCTTGATCGCCAGCTCGGAGGCGCGCTTGAGGTCGTCCGACGCGCCGCTGGACACGCTGCCCTGCACCAGCAGCTCGGCCTCGCGGCCGCCCAGCATCATCGCCAGCCGGCTGCTCAACTCACCTTGCCGGTACAGCGGATCTTCGCTGTCGCGCGTCATGTAGGTCACGCCGAGCGCCTGTCCGCGCGGTTCGATCGTCACGCGTTCGACCACGCCGGCGCCGAGCCAGTGGCCGACCAGCGCGTGGCCGGCCTCGTGGTAGGCCAGCCGCTGGCGCGTGTCCGCGCACAGCAGGTCCTTGATCGGCGACACCTCGCCGCCCAGCTGGTGCGTCTCGATGGCGCGCAGCAGATGTTCGGCCGTGACCGAGCTCGCGCCCGTTTCGGCGGCGCTCGAGGCCGCCTTGTTGACTGTGTTGGCGATGTCGGCCGGCGACATGCCCGAGGTCATGCGCGCCAGCACGGCGCTGTCGGTCAGGCCGTCGTGGCTGATCTTGCCGATGTACAGGCCGAACAGGTCGCGCCGCTGCGGCAGCGTCGGTAATGTCAGCCGCACCAGCATGTCGAACCGGCCGGGGCGGCGCATCGCTTCGTCGATGTTGTCTTCATGATTCGTGGCGGCGACCACCACCACGTTGTCGAGCGCATCGAAGCCGTCCATCTCGACCAGGACGCGGTTGATGATGCGGTTCAGCTCCGACTCGGCGCCGCCGCCCTCGCCGCCGCGGCTGCGCTTGCCGATGCCGTCGACCTCGTCGATGAACAGCACGCAGGGCGCGTTCTTGCGGGCCAGCTTGAACAGCTCTCGCACTTTGGCCACGCCGGCGCCGTAGAACATCGCGGTGAAGTACGAGCCGTCGACCGAGATGAAATTGGCCTGGCTCTCACCGGCCAGCGCCTTGGCCAGCAGTGTCTTGCCGGTGCCGGGCGGGCCAACCAGCAGCACGCCGCGTGGCGCGGCCGCGCCCAGCCGGGCATAGCTCGACGGATCGCGCATGAACGTCTTGACGCGGTTCAGCGCGGCCTTGGCCTCGTCGTTGCCGATCGCGTCGGCAAAGCGCGTCGCCGGGCGCACGGCCAGTCTCGATGCCGCGCCGGCCATGCCGCCCTGCAACTTCGGAATCAGAAACAGTGCGCCGATCACAGCGCCCACCAGCAGCAGCGGCGACAACACCGCCTCGATGGTGTCGAGCAGCTGGCGTGTGGCGGTGCGCAGGTCGGCGTCGACCCGCACCAGCGCGAAGCCGGCCTCGGCGCTCTTGTCGCCGATGCGCTCGAGCGGTGTGCCGGCGCAGCCTTGGGCGGTGCAACCCGGCATCACCGCGCTGGCTTTGTCGCCGTTCTTGAGGGTGTAGAGCACCAGCCCCGGCTCGGCAGCCACCAGTCCGACGACGGCCAGGCGGCCGGTGTCCATCGCGCGGCGGAAGTCGGCCACGCTGGCCTGGCGCGCCAGCCAGGCCTGCGGATTCGTTTCGAAGCGCAGCGCCTCGGGGTTTTTGCGCTCGCGCGCTTCCTGCCGGGCCTGGCCCTGCAGCAGCAGCATGCCGCACACCAGCATCAACAACACGGTCAGCGCGACGAAGATGCGCGGGCGGGCGCGTGCGCCGCTGAGCAATTTCTGGAACGGATTCATGGGGTGCCTGGGGTTCGAGATCGACGCGGTCGAATCTTTACTATCGGAGCAGAGAGGCCTGCACTTGAACGACGAAAGGCACGCGTTCCAGGTGCATTTACGGCGCCTTTCCAGCGCCACCGGGGCCGCACGCTCGGTGCGGCACAAAGCCGCTTGCGGCATGCCGCGTCCGTTCGCGGCCAGGCTCGATTACTTCATGCTCGAACTGCTGGTGCCCGGGCCGGTCTACATCCCGCTCGAGCAACTGTTCCCGCTGCATGCGCTGCGCGTGTTCCGACCCGGCTGGCAGAACGACCTGAAGCATTTTTGCGTCGGCCATGCGGACGTTCAGTGGCTGTCGTTCGCCGGCACGATTTCGGCACAGGCGCTGTTCGCCCGGGCGGTGCACCTGGACTTCCAGCAGGCGGTGGCGGCACAGCCGCTGTCGCTGAAGCGGATCGTGCTGATCGTGCTGATCGACCTCACCACCTCCTGGATCCACCGCGCCTTTCATCAGGTGCCGTGGCCGTGGAATTTCCACTCCATCCACGATTCCAGCCGCTGTATGGACTGGCTGGTCGGCTCGCGCATCAACGTCGTTGGTGTAATCGTGACGCGCGCGCCGCGTTCCTGCCGATGTTCATCCTCGGCGTGGCGCCAGTGGCGCTGTAGGCCTGTCTCGTGTTCGTGCCGTTCCACGCCGCGTTCATCCACGCCTCCGTGCGCTGGCAGTTTCCGGTGCTGCGTTGGCTGATCTGGACGCCTGCCTTGCACCACTGGCACGACACGTCGGATGGAGAAGGCATCGACAAGAACTTCGCCAGCTCCTTGCCGCTGTGGAATCTGTTGTTTGCCACGGCGCGCCTGCCGCGCCTGCCGCGCTTGCCACGCCATTGCCTCCGGAACTACGGCACCGCGAGCTTTCAGTGCCCCGAGACCTATTCCGGCCAGCTCACCGGTCTGTTTTACCGTCGCGGCAGAGCGGCCGCGTGACGTTGGCTCACAGCGGGCAGCTTGGTGCTGCCGAGCGAACCATCCGCCATGAAGGTCGCGCCGGCCAAAAAGAACTTTCTTGGGTCGGCGCGTTCACGACGGCGGTGTGGAGGTGTGGCGGTTGGCGGCGCGCGCAATCTTCACAACCCTGCCGACGGCGCCAACCCGATCACGGCTTGTGATCGCGCAGGATCGCCTGAGTGACCATTTCCCGGCTGATCTGCCAGCGCGACAGTACATGGTCGTACACAAGACGCTCACCCGGCGCGATGTTGCCATCGGCCGTGATCACGGCCGCAGCGAAGCGGCAGACGTGCAGCCGCAACTCCGGTTCGACCACGGCATCGAGCACGTCGTTCAGGTAGCGCATGTCGTGCGCGCTCAGCCACGAGCGCTGGCCCAGCGGGCCACCGAAATCGTCGAGGCATTGGCGCGCCAGGTCGATGAACCGCTGGCGCGACACGCTCAACCGGCGAAAGGCATCGAGCTCGTCGAGCGCCTGGATTTCGCGCTCGTCGACATGTCCGTTGGCGGCCACCATGATGGCCAGGGCCTGGGCGGCAGCCTCGGTGGGAATTTCTGTCCGTGCAGACATGGTCATGTTCCTCGCCGCTTGACCGGGCTTGTCGACGGGTCGTCGGCGAATCTCCGGCTCAGTGCAATCTGTGATTCTCGACAGCCCGTGCACGGGTGCCTTGAGCAGCCGCAAGCGCGTTCGTGTGGTGCGGGTCCGGCACCAACAGCACGCGAGTCGGATGCCATGGCGAAGCACAGCTGGGCTCGGCTCGGTGGGACCGGCGGCGAGTTGAAATCGGGTCGGCGCCCGGTTGGCGCCGGGCCGGCGCGGGTTGGGTGTGTGAGGCGCTGCCAAGCCACTGACCGCGGCCCTGGCGTGCCGGTCCGTGATGACAAGACCTTCGGACTGCTGCGCCGCAGCGGTCAATCCTTGACAAGCATCTCTTCGGGCTGACGTCCGGCCGCCAATGCAGCGAGAAACCAGCGGGGACGCTTGCCGTGTCCGGTCCACGCATTGCCGTTGCCATCGCGAAACTTGATCGCGCCGGGCTTCTTCAATGCCTTGGAAGTCGACGCTGGCTTGGACAAGCCCGTCGTCGACTTGCCCGCCAACGCCTTGCCGGCATAGCCCAATTCGCTCGCAGTCAGGCCGTAATGTTCGATCGCTGTCTTGATCCGGCCAATCACGCCTTGTCTTTCCTTGGCCTCGATGGTTTGCGCTTGCGACCGCAACATCGCAATCTGCTCGTTGATTTGTTTGAGTGACTTCGCCATTTGCGCAATCCGAATTGACTGAAAGACGTGAGGATATCCCGTGAACGGGGGAATGGCGTCTACTCGTGGTTTGTTCGACTCATTCCCGCACAGGTTGGCGTCGCGCCTCATAGAATCCGGGCGCCGCGGCAACCGCATCGGCACAGACCAACCTACGAGACTTCATGGCCACCGCAAAAAAGACACTCCCAGCCGTATCCGTCAAGCAAGCCAAGGCGCCCGCGCCGAGCAAGGTCGCAACCCCGAAGGCAGTCGCGGCCGTCAAGCCCATCAAGACGGCATTCAACAAGACGTCGTTGATCGCCCACGTGGCCGAGCAGTCGGGCGTCGACGCCAAAAGCGCCAAAGCCGTGCTGGCGGCGCTGGAAGCGGCCATCCTCGCCTCGGTGCACAAGAAAGGCCTCGGCGAGTTCACGCTGCCTGGCCTGTTGAAAATTTCGGCTCTTCATGTGGCGGCCAAGAAGAAGCGAATGGGCAAAGACCCATTCACCGGCGTGGAGCGTCAATTTGCGGCCAAGCCTGCATCGATCAAGATCAAAACACGCGCATTGAAGAAGCTCAAAGACGCCGCGATGTGATCGGTAAGAAGCGCAGCGCGTGGCCATGACAAGCCATGTCGAGTCGCCGATTGCAGGGCGTCCGCTGGCTCATGCAACGCGTTGAGCGGTGCGCGGCCAGCGCGCCGCAGCGTGAGTGCAACGGCAGGCGACCGGGGACACCCGGCTTGCCCGGCCTGCCGACACCGTTCTGCTCTTCGACATTCGTGATCAGCCGACCCGCCATGACCTGCGTGAATCCCGGCACCGGCCGGCTTGAGCACATGATTGACAACGCGGTGGCCTGCGCCCGCTCGTTTCCGTCGCCCGTTGATTGGCGCGACCAACTGACGTCGATCGGGGCCTGATCATGTCAGCGCGAAGCCGGTCCGCCGTGGGCGCAGCGATGTGGCGGTGCGCCGCTTGTGGGCGTCGTCGGGTGCCACTTTGAAAGCGCCGTTGATTGCGTCGTTGAAAGCGCCGTTGAGAGCGGGCGACAAGGTGGTGCTGACGACTCTCGGCACGGCGGGTGACGTCTATCCGTTCGTCGCCATCGCGCAGCGGTTGAAGGCACGCGGCATGCGACCGGTGGTCGCCACCTCGTCGTTTCACCGGCCGCTGGTCGAATCTCGCGGCATTGAGTTCTGCCCGTTGGCCCCCGATGAAACACAGCTGCTGCACGACCTCGGCGAGCCTTTCGAGGTGCTGATGCGACGCGTCATGCACCCGATTTCGGGGCCGCGCTTCGGCATCACCCGCATCGTGCTGCCTTATCTGGCGCAAACCCACCGCCAACTCGAAGCCGCGTGCCGCGACGCGGCGCTGCTGGTCTCGCACACCTACAGTTTCGCCGCGCCGCTGCTGGCCGAGCGCACTGGCATCCAGTGGCGCTCGTTGTGTTTGCAGCCGCTGACGTTCCTGTCGGCGCACGATCCTGCCGTGCTGTCGGCACAAGTTCCGGTACACCGTTTACAGCCGTGGCTGGGGCCGCAGCATTACGCCAGGCTGCTGCGCATGGTCCGTTTCGCCACGCGCGGCTGGATGCGGCCGGTGCGCCGGTTGCGTCGCGAACTCGGGCTGCCCGAGACCCGGCTGCACCCGCTGTTCGACGGACAGTTCGCACCGCAAGGCGTCTACGCGATGTTCGACCCGTTGTTGATGCGTGACACACGCGATCTGCCGGTCGCGGTCCGGTTCGCCGGCTTCACGCATTTCGACGGCACCGACGCGCTGCTGCCGGCGTCGCTGTCCGACTTCCTCGACCGCGGCGACGCGCCGATCGTCTGCACGCTCGGCACGTCGGCGGTTCATAACCCGGGCCACTTCTACCAAGTGGCCAGCGACTGCTGCCGTCGGCTCGGCAGACGGGCCGTCTTTCTCGGCAGTCCGCAAACGATGACGCCGGGCCTGCCCGACGACCAGTGGGCGGTTCCGTGGGCATCGCACCGCGCCTTGTTCGCGCGCGCTGCGTTGGTCGTGCACCAGGGCGGCATGGGCACTTGCGGTCAGGCGCTGCGCGCCGGTGTGCCGCAACTGGTGGTGCCGTTCGCCAACGATCAGCCCGACAACGCGGCGCGGCTGACGGGTCTGGGCGTGGCGCTGTCGCTGCGTGTGTCGCACTTGTGCGATGCGTCAATGCACGGCGCGCTGCATCGCTTGCTGCATGAACCGGCCTTTGCGGCGCAGGCCCGAGACGTGGCAACGCGCCTGCTGCCGCAGGATGGCGCAGAGACCGTGGCCGGCTGGTTGAGCGACGACCCCGCAGATCCGGTCGCGAGGTCCGGCCCCGACGACGCGCTGGCAGCGCCGGCCGCTTCCGCGGTCGCGGGAGATCGCGCATGAACGCGGGCTGCCAGTCGAAGTGGATTCGCCAGAATCGGTGCGTCGATTGCAAGGCGGGACGTCAACACCGCTGACCTGCTGTCTTCAGGTGATGGCGGTGCACGCGCATGCAGCGCTGCAGTTTGTCAGCCCGGCGCTGGCGCTGGGTTGCGCAACTCGGCGTCGAAAAGCGCCAGCGTGCGTTGCCACGCCAGCGCTGCGGCCGCCTCGTCGTAGCGCGGCGTGGTGTCGTTGTGAAAGCCGTGGCGGGTGCCCGGGTACGTGTGGCTCCGGTGGCGCACGCCGGCCGCGGTCAAAGCTTGTTCGTAGGCGGCCGCGCCGGCGTTGACCCAGTCGTCGGTCTCCGCGTTGTGGATCAGCACGGCCGCCTTGATCCTGGTGGCGTCGGTGGCCGAAGGTTGGCTGCCGCCGTAGAAAGCGACTGCCGCGCCGAGCCACGGCAGGCGCACCGCGAGCAGGTTGGCCATCGCGCCGCCGTAGCAGAACCCGACAACGCCGACCCGGCCGTTGGCCTCGGGATGGCCGCGCAGCCATTCGGCCGCGGCGACGAAATCCTCGCGCGCCTTCGGCTGGTCCAGCTTGGCGAAGTTCTCGCGGGCCTGGTCTTCATTGCCTGGGTAGCCACCGAGTGGAAACAGGGCGTCAGGCGCGAAAGCGACGAAGTTTTTGAGCGCCAGCCTTCGGGTCACGTCTTCGATGTGCGGATTGAGGCCGCGGTTCTCGTGCACCACCAGAACCGCGGGCAGGTTGCCCGTGAAGCCCAGTGGTCGGGCCAGATAGCCGCGCCCCTGGCCGTGACCGGCCGGCGAATCGAACTCGACAAGGCGCGTGACCAAGCGCGGATCGTTTGGAAGGACTTGCTGGGCCAGCGCAAACCGCGGGCTCAGTGCTTCGAGCAGCATCGCCACCGTCATACCGGCGGTCGCGTAGCGCGAAGCGCCATCCAGAAAACCGCGACGATCGATGCGGCCATGGACATAGTGGTCGAACAGCCGCATCACCTCGGGATCGAAATCGCGGACGGTCAGTTGAGACATGCACAAGCTCCGGGTCGGTACCGGCCCAGGTCGGCCGGCGCTGCAAAGTGTCGATGAAATCGGGCCGCTGATGCGCCGGATCAGGCAGATCGTCCCGATGCCACGGCAGCTGCAGGGCGAGCGCGGCCCCACCCATGCCGACGACAGTCGCCTTGAGCGTTGAGTCAGCGCCGGTTCACCGGGCAGGTGTTGATGCCCAGCATGGAATACAGCGGGCACATACCGATCGCCCCTGTGAGGATCGGAACGATGCCGATGTAGCCCCAGGCACCGATGGTGTCGGTGGCGGCCAACCCCACCAGCAACAGGCCTGCCGCCACGCGCAGTGCACGATCCAGGTTGCCTTCGTTCTTTTGCATGGTGATCTCCGGTGAGGTGATGAGGCTCGTGTCTGCCAGCGCATGCTCAGCCGCCTGCACACCGGGCCTGGGCTGATCGCGCCGACTGAAATGCTTGAATTGACGGAGACAAACCCTGACAGGTTTGCCCCAGTCAGTCCTTGCCGAGGTCGCGGAGTTGTCCCGAGTCGAGCTCTTGCAACAACCGGCTCAGCGCGTCGGTGTTTTGTGCGCCTTCGGCGCTGCCCATCGCGTCGGTCAGCACGTCGCGGATGTCGGTGGCCGTCACCAGCTCCATGTCCCAGTCGGGAAACAGCCGCTCGCGCGATTCCTCGCTTTCGCTCAACGACACCACGTTCTCATGGCGCGGATCGGCCCGCAGAATCTCCATCAATTGCATGACGTTGTCGCGCGGGCCCTCGAGCCACTGGAAAAAGATGCCACTGCCGAACACCAGCAACCCGGTGATGCCGCGCTCGGGGTTGCCGCGCCGCGCCGAGTCGATGATGCGCGCCACGTCGGCGTCGCCCACGCCCGCGGCTGCGCGGCTGCAATAGACCAGGTTGAACAGCGGCGGGTAAGCATGGCCGGAGCCAGGCTCATCGCCGTATGACAGTGGCATCGCACTCATGGAATCGCTCCGTCGAAAGTTGTCGCGCATCGGCACTGCATCGGCTGCGCAGAATATCGCACGCACGGCGCGGCGCGCCTCACTCGTTCTTGAACAGCCCCTTCTCCTTCATGCGCACCAGCCGAGAGCGCGGCACCTTGCGCGTTGGCGTCTGCGCCTCGCGAACTTCGTCCAACGGTTCGGTCAAGGGCGCTCGAATGCCCGGCGTCGGGATCGACAGCTCGGCCGGGTCGATGCTGTCGGTCAGCACCGGAAGCCGCCGTACCGCGCTGCGCATCTCGCGCATGAACATCTCGTGCGCGTCGATATCGGGCCCACCGGACTGCGTGTCGCCGCCGCCCAGGCCGTGGTCGACCAATGGCTCGGTGACGGGTGTTGAAGGTGCAGCCAGTGCGGCGGGTGCGGCCGGTCGGGAATGATGGGCAGCGGCAGTGCGCCCGTCCGACTCGTGCGCGGGCTGCAGCCCCTTGCGCTTTTCCTCGCTGAGCGCTGGCGCCTCGAGCGGCATGGCTGCTGCTGGCGAGACGCGGTCGAGCCCGTTCCCGTTCCCGTTCCCGTCGGGGGATGCCAGTGCGTCTGCCGCATGTGACTGCAGCCGCATGCGTTCCCAAACCAGGCCGGTGGCGGCGAGTTGGCGAAAGCGCTCTGCGCGAGACGGGCTGCTGCCGATCGAAGCCAGCATGTCGTGCAGTTCCGGATGGACCTCGCTGTCGACCTCGAGCTGCAACGGGATAACGGCCATCGCTGCGCGCCTTGCAAATCCTTCAGGCGCTGGCCGTTCGATCTTCCGCCATCGCCTCGCCGATCATCTGAAAGCCGCGCACGTTGGCCGACATCGGGTCGGGCATGATGAACACGGGAATCGCCGGGAAGCGTTTGGCCAGCACATCGCGATAGCGTTCCGGGTGACCACCCACCAGCACCATCAAGTCGATGATTTCGTGCGCATCGCGCAAGCCGTCGACCATGCGGTTGATCGAGTCCTCGACCACCGTCATGATGACCGGCTCCAGATGCTGCAGGTCGTGCGCCACGCCAGACAGCTTGACCGGTTTGCCGTTGCGCAGCGCATCGTTGATGCGCGGCATCACCGCCGGGCCGAGCGGGCGGCCGACCTCGGCGACCAGCGAATCGAGCACCGAGCGCACCACGCGGTGGCGCCCGGCGTCGGACGCCGCACCGCTGGCGCGCGGATTGATGCTGCCCTGCTGGATCAGCAGCCAATCCAGCGTGTGTTCGCCGGGATCGACCATCAACACCGACAACTCGTCCAGCGCATCGCCACTGGCCAGCGGCTGCAAGGCGCCGGGGGTGCGTGAGATCACGTCGTTCAGTGCGTCCAGGTGCTCGTCGAGAGCCGCGTAGCCGCCCATCGGCTGGGCCTGCACCAGCACCCGGCCGACCCGGACATGGCGGCCGTCGCCGACCTCGATCTGACCTTCGTAATGAGCGCGCAGGTGGTCGCGGCGTTTGCTGTCGTTGTACTGGTTCACCGGCAGACCCAGCACCAGCACGTCGATCTCGGCATCGCCGGCTTCGAGCATGTAACGCAGCGCGCCCTTGGTCAGCGCCTCGTAGATCGCGCCGCGATAGAACTCGTCGGTGACGTCGCGCCCGAAACTGCCGCCCGCCTGTGCCAGCCCGACGTCGCGGCCGACCTCGTAGCTGGCGCCGTTCACCGGCACGTCGAACGTGTCGCGCCGTCGCGTGCCCAAGGTGCGCACCGCGCTGGCGTCGGCCGGGATGGCCATCGACGGGAAGCTGATGAACGCCACGCCATCGGCATGGCGCACGCTGGCCTTGACCAGGCCGAACCCGACGTCGATGGCGCGCACCACGGCGGCTTCGGGCGGGGCGCCAGGCCGGATCTCGGAAACGACTTCACGCACCTTGGATTTCGCGGCGTTGGACATGTGCAATCTTTCGGGTTGAGGTTCAGCGGCAGCGATGCTCACCCTTGCACGGGGAACGGCGGCGCGGCCACGAGGCGCAGGCGGGAAATGACTTGACTGTTTTCAGTATATCCACCAGTCAACGTGTGAAATATCAGTTCGACCGCGTGTTGACGCCAGCCGCCCCTGACCGACTCCCAACAGGTATCAGCGGTGAGCTGCGTTCGGCCGATGTGAAAGAGCCTGCGAGACGCCGGGGCCGGCCAGCGACGCCACGACCGCCGAACGGCCCGCACTGCCGCCGATGTAGTGGCACACGTGAGAAATGTTGCTCTGGCTGGCGCGCCAAGTCGCGAGCGGTGCCATCGAGAACGTCCACCACATCCAGACTGTGAATCGCACCGAGACCACGCGGTCGGACCGGCTCGGCGTGAGCGGCATCGACGGGCTGAGCCTGGCGGCGCGCGACGTGACGGTGGCACCGGCGGCGATCGCGGCGATCGTCGCCAGCGTGCAATTGCCGTCGGCGGCGGTGCAGCGGTCGCAGGAGCGGTCGGTGCCGGTGCAGTTCGACGTCAGCGAAGTGGGCTCGGGCGCCGGCGCCGGCCGTGTGCCGGTGGTGCTGCGCGAGAAATCAACCTTCCTCGTGCCGCGCTGGGCACCGACGCGCCCGCAGCGGGTCGGCGAAGTCGAGCAAAACCGGCCAGGCTGGCCAGACTGACCACCTACGCCAAACTGCCCATGCGGGTCACCTTGGGCACCGCAGGCACTCCGGGCACCGCAGCCACGCTGGCCGCGTGAGCCGCGTGAGCCGCGTGAGCCAGTCGCGCCAAGCGGGCGATTCGAGCAATTCGAGCCACCGCGCCCACGCGGGCCGTTCGAGTGTTCGAGCGATTCGAGCGATTCGAGCCACGCGGGCCATTCGAGCGACCGCCGGTGCTTCGGCTGAGCTAGCCACCCGAGCGATCTCGGCCGCGCCGACTGCCAGCCCACTGCGTTGCGTCAACTGCGTCGATTCAGTACCGCTTCATCAGCCCCAGCAGACCGCGCATCAGCGGCCGATACGGTGGCGTGAACAGCGCCATGCCGTTCAGGCGCGACTGATGGAACACGCCCTGCATCTGGCTGAAGGTGTCGAAGCCCCACTGCCCGTGGTAGCGGCCCATGCCTGAGGCACCGACGCCGCCGAACGGCAGGCTCTCCTGCGTGATGTGCAGCAGCGTGTCGTTGACCGTCACGCCGCCGGCGCGCAGCGAGCGCAGCGCCTGCGCGGTGCGCGCCCGGTCGCGGTCGAACCAGTACAGCGACAGCGGGTGCGGCCGCGCGTTGACGAACGCGATCGCGTCCTCGAGCCGGTCGTACGGCACCAGCGGCAGCAGCGGGCCGAAGATCTCGGCCGTCATCGCGCCGCAGTCGGTGGGCGGGTCGATCAGCAAGGTCGGTGCGAGCCGGTGTCGCGCTTCGTCGCGCACGGCGCCGTCGAACAGCGGCTCGATGCGCGCACCACGTGCCGCGGCCTGGTCCAGCTCGCCGGTCAGGCGCCGGTAGTGCTGCGGGTTGACGATGCTGCAGTAGTCCGCATCGGCCAGCCCGCTCGGGTGGCTGCGTCTGGCCTGGCGGTGTGCTGCCTCGGTGAACGCTTCCAGGCTCGCGCGCGGCAGCAGCACGTAATCGGGCGCGATGCAGGTCTGCCCGGCGTTGATCAGCTTGCCGGCCAGAATGCGTTGCGCCGCGTGCGCCAGCGGGTAGCCGGGCGTGACGATGGCGGGCGATTTGCCGCCGAGTTCCAGCGTCACCGGCGTCAGGTTGGCCGCTGCTGCCGCCATCACCTTGCGCCCGACGGCGGTCGAGCCTGTGAACAGCAGGTGATCGAACGGCAGCGCGCTGAACTGTGCCGCCAGGTCGGCGCCGCCGGTGACGATGCAGACCTCGTCGGCCGCGAACGCCACCGCGCACAGGCGCTGCAGCAGCGCCGACAACGCCGGCGTGAACTCCGACATCTTCACCATCACGCGGTTGCCCGCCGTCAGCGCCGCCACCAGCGGGCCGATCGCCAGGTACAGCGGGTAATTCCACGGCACGATGATGCCCACCACGCCCAGCGGACGGGGCACCACCTCGGCGCGCGCCGGCTGGAACCACTTCGACACGCCGGCGCGGCGCGGCTGCATCCAGCGCCGGCCGTGACGCAGCGCGGCCTTGAGCTCCTGCAGGCTCGGCCAAACCTCGGCCAGCTCGGTCTCGATGGCCGGGCGTCCGCCGAAGTCGGTATCGATCGCGGCGATGAATTCGCGTTCGTGCCCGACCAGCAGGCGCTGCAGCCGGCGCAGGCGGTCGGCGCGCAACGTCCAGTCCGGAAAAGGCGCCAACTTCACCGCCAATTGCAACTGGTCGAAAGCCAGGCGCAACTCGCCCGGCAGGTCTTGTGAGTTCATGGATTCATCCTTCCAGGTTCGTCCTGGTGATCGGTATGCGGCGTGCAACGATCGCCGGAGGCTTCAGTGCGTTCATTGGCGCGACAGGGCGATGAAACGATGGAGTGATTTGGCGAGCGGACCCTGGAGCGGGAGCGCGGTAAGGCGGCAACGCCGTAGCGCGGCAGAGCGGCAGCGCGGTAGCGCGGTAGCGCGAAAGGGGCCACAGGGCAAACGGGCGACAGAGCAAACGCCGCGACAAGACGAGACGCCGATGGGCTGATCGAACGATCGAGCGATCGAGCGGCCGGGCGATGCAGCCGCACGGTGACCGGCACTGCGTCACGCAGCCTGCGGCAGCGCCATCTCGCCGGCCGGCGCCGAATTCACGCTGACCGGCAGCCGGGCCTGCCGGTCCTCGGCCACCCACGCCGCAGCGCGCTCGGCGATCATGATCACCGGTGCATTGGTGTTGCCGCCGACGATGCGCGGCATCACCGAGGCATCGACGACGCGCAACCCCTCGAGCCCGTGCACGCGCAGGCGCGCGCCGACCACCGCGTCGGCATCGCTGCCCATCCGGCACGTGCCCACCGGGTGATAGATCGTGTCGGCATGGTCGCGCACGAATCGCTCGAGCTCGGCATCGGTGTTCGCGCCGGCCGAAATCGCCCGTTCGTGCCCGCCGAGCCGCGCCAAGGCAGGCTGGTTCAGCAGCTCGCGCATCTGCCGGTAGCCGCGCACCAGCCGCGCCGTGTCGTTCGGGTCGGCCAAAAAGTTCGGGTCGATGCGCGGCGCCGACAGCGGGTTGGCGTCGGCCAGGGTCAGGCTGCCGCGGCTGTATGGGCGCAACAGGCACACATGGCACGAATAACCGTGGCCGAACACCGTGGCGCGGCCGTGGTCGATCAGTTTGCCGACCACGAAGTGCAGCTGCAGGTCGGGGATCGGCTCGTCGGGGCTGCTGCGGATGAACCCGCCCGCCTCGGCGAAGTTCGACGTCAACAGGCCGGACCGCTGCTGCCGCCACTGCCTGACGCCGCGCGCCATGCGCACCATGCCGCCGGCGGACAGTCCGAAGCTGTCCTTGAGCATTGCGCCTTCGACCACCGAAACCACATCGATGTGATCGTGCAGGTTGCGTCCCACGCCCGGCAAGGCGTGCAGCAGCGGGATGCCGTGCCGCTGCAGTTCGTCGGGCGCGCCGATGCCCGACAGCAGCAGCAGTTGCGGCGACTGCAGCGCGCCGGCCGACAGCAGCACCTCCAGGCGCGCCCGAACGGTGACTTGCTCGCGCCCGCGCAGGCCCTGCACGCCGACCGCGCGGCGCCCGTCGAGCAGCACGCGGGTCGCCTGCACGCCGGTCAGCACCGTCAGGTTCGGCCGCTTCAGGTGCGGTGTGAGGTAAGCCTTGGCGGCGCTGAAACGCTCGCCAAGGCGGTGCGTCACCTGGTACGCGCCGATGCCTTCCTGCTGCGCGCCGTTGAAGTCGGCATTGACCGGCCAGCCCGCCTGCCGACCGGCCTCGATGAAGGCTTCGACCAATGGATTCGGGCTGCGCAGGTCCATCACGTTGAGCGGCCCGCCGACGCCGTGGTAGGCATCGGCACCGCGCTCGTTGTGTTCGGCCCGCCTGAACCACGGCAACACGTCGTTCCAGCCCCAGCCTTGGTTGCCCAGCGCCGCCCAGTGGTCGTAGTCGCCCGGGTGGCCGCGCGTATAGATCATCGCGTTGATCGAGCTCGAGCCGCCCAGCACCTTGCCGCGCGGCTGGTAGCCGCGGCGGCCGTTCAGGCCGGGCTGCGGCACGGTTTGAAAGCCCCAGCTGCTGGCCCCCGTGCGCGCCATCAGCGCCAGCCCGGCGGGGCAGTGGATCAGCACGCTGGTGTCGGGCGGGCCGGCTTCGAGCAGCGCCACCGTGACGGTCGGGTCCTCGCTCAGTCGCGCTGCCAGCACGCAGCCGGCGCTGCCGCCGCCGACGATCACGTAGTCGAAGTCCAAGGCCATCTCATGTTCCCTGTCTCGAAGGTCATTCGGGGCCGGCGCCTTCAGGGGCGCGGCGCGACGCCGCCTTGCGTGCGATCGATGTGGCCGTCGACCAGCCCGTGGCGGGCCATCAGGCGATGCCGTTGTCCGGGCGCGAAATTGATGCGCGAAGGGTCGCGCCCGACCGCCTCGACCAGCCTGTGATCCATCAACGCAAACCACAGCGGCGGCACGTAAGCCACCGTGAACATGCCGAAATAGCCATTCGGCAGCTGCGGTGCCTGCTCGAAGTGGCGAAGCGACTGGAAGCGGCGCAGCGGGTGTGCATGGTGGTCGGAGTGTCGCTGCAGGTGAAACGTGGCCCAGTTCGAGAACAAGTGGTTGCTGTTCCACGAGTGCTGCGGCTGGCACGGCTCGCAGCGGCCGTCGGCACCGCGCCGGCGCAGCAGGCCGTAGTGCTCGATGTAGTTGGCCGAGGTCAGCTGGAAGTTGGCCCACAGCGACGCCGGCAGCAGGAACAGCAGCACCTGCGGCCCGAGCCAGAGGCACAGCGCGCCCCACAGCGTCAGCGTGACCAGCGCCGGCTGCAGGATTTCGTTGCGCAGCGACCAGTGCGGCAGCCCGGCGGTGTGCAGGCGGGTGCGTTCGAGCCGCCAGGCGCGGCGAAAGCCGCCCGGCATCTCGCGCAGCACGAAGCGCCAGATCGACTCGCCCATGCGCGACGAGGCGCAGTCTTCGGGCGTGGCCACGTCGCGGTGGTGGCCGCGGTTGTGCTCGATCGTGAAATGGCCATAAAAGGTAGGCGCCAGGATCAGCCGGGCCAGCCAGCGCTCCAGCGGCGCGCGCTTGTGGCCCATTTCGTGGCCCAGGTTGATGCAAAAGCCGCCGATGCCGCCGGTGGCCAGCACCAGCCCGAGCTGTCCGGCCCAGGTCAATGGCGCCGTCTGGCTGAACCAGGCCGCGTAGATGAAGGCGCCCCACAGCAGCGGCACCAGCGCAAAGGTGACGCGGCGGTAATACGGGTCGGCCTCCAGCGCCGGCACGGCCGACTCGGGCGGGTTGCTGGTGTCGATGCCCAGCAACAGGTCGAGCAGCGGCGCGACCCCGTAGACAAAAATCAGCGGCACCCACAGCATCAACGTGACGGGATGCCACTGCCACAGCAACGGGCCCGCCGCCACCGAGACCGGCACCAGCAGCGACAGCAGCCACGCGGCGCGTTTGCGGTCGCGGTACGGCGCGGCCGGTTCGAGCGGCGTCCCCGGTGCGGGCAAGGTGGTGGGCATAGGTTGCGTCTTTCTACGTTGTGGCGGGCGGCGCCGGTTTCGCTCCGACGCGAGAGCGCTGGCCTGACCGATGCAACGGCACATCAGCGACCCATTGCGAGTGTGACCAGCCGTCGCCCGGCACGCTACCGATACCGCGGCCATCGAATCGTCATAAAGTGCCACCATTCGCAGGCTCCTCACCGCTCGGCTTGTTTTGCCCGCCCACTGGCAGCGCGCCGAAAGTGCCGTTCTTGAACTTGCACCGACATGCCCAATCCGCCCGTCCCGACGCCGCCCGACACGCTGGTGCATCCGATTTACGCCCGCTTGCTGCGCATGCTGCTGCAGCAATCGAGCGTGGACGGCGACCGCGTGCTGGCCGCGGCCGAGCTCGACTGGGTCACCCTGCTGGCCGATGACCGGCGGCTCTCGCGCGACACCGTGACGCGGCTGGTGACGGCGGCCATTGGCGCCACCCACACGCCGTGGCTCGGGCTCGAGTTGGGCGGCCACGCGCCGGTGTCGGCGCACGGCGCACTCGGCTACGCGGCGGTCACGGCGCCCCGGCTGGGCGCCAGCCTGGCCGTGCTGGCGCGCTATGCCGCGGTGCGCAACGACGCCTACCACTGGACCTTGCAACCGACCCCGGGCGGGGCCGTGATGCAGGCCATCGAGCGCATCGATTGGGGTTTCGCGCGAGGCTTCGTGGTCGACACCGTGTTGTCGGCGCTGCTGCGCCTGATCGAGGCGGCGCTCGGCGCGTTGCCACCCGGGCTGGCCGTCGACCTGCCGATGCCGGCGCCACCGTGGTCCGAGCAATACCGGCGTTTCGCCCCGGTCGAGATCCGCTTCGCGCAGCCGGCGCTGGCGCTGCGCATCGGTGCCGCCGCGATGGCGCTGCCCTGCCTGGGTGCCGATGCACGCGCGCACGCCGCCGCCTGCCGGGACTGCGAGGCTGAACTGGCCGAACTGGCGCAACTGGACGGCGTTCAGGGTCGCAGCCTGACGCAGCGCGTCGCGGCCGTGCTGGCCGAGGCACCGATCGGGCGCTATCCGCAGCAACGCGAGGTGGCTGCCGCGTGCGGCGTGGCGCCGCGCACGTTGATGCGGCGGCTGCAGGCCGACGGCACCTCGTTCCAGGCCCAGCTCGATGCGGCGCGCCAGGCGCGTGCGCTCTGGCTGCTGCAGCACACCCGGCTGAGCGTCGAGGAGATCGCGGCGCAGCTCGGCTTTGCCGACACGTCGAACTTCAGCCGCACGGTGCGGCGTTGGTTCGGCAGCACGCCGCGGCAGCTGCGCAGCCGGGGCTGAAGGCGCCCGACATTCGGCTGGCGCTTCCACCTGGCCGATCGCACCGGGCCGATCACACCGGGCCGATCACACCGGGCCGAACGCACCGGGCCGGTCACACCGGGCCGATCGCACCTGCACGGCCGGCGTGCGCGCCAACCCAGCGGCCGATCTGGAACACCGGGGCGTCGCCACCCGCACCGCACCTCGGGTTCGGCAGCCTGCCGTGCAGCGCACCTCGAGCATTGACCAGGCCGTGCAGCGCCCTGTAAACGGACCATGCGGTGCAGCGCCTCACACACCGTCCATGCCGTGCAGCGCCCCATACACGGACCATGCGGTGCGGCGCGTTCTCCAGGCGCGGAGCATGCTTTGCATTGCGCCCCGGGCCCGGTGTCGCCCCGACGCCTCGTGCGGGCCACCCAGGCCCCCTCACAATCAGAATGTGCCTCGACGCGCGCCACCGATCCGGAGCCACAGCATGAACACACTCGACCGCCGAACACGGGTGCGGGCTCCGGTGCATTGCCAAGCCCGGCGCGCCCCGGCCAGAGGCCCTGGCCGCTCGATGTGCCACACCGCCGTGGGCAGCACGGGAACAGCCCGATGAACGCCGCGCTGGACCGCTTCAGCCTGCGCGGGCGCCTGGCGCTGCTGACCGGATCGAGTGCGGGCATCGGCCTCGCGCTGGCGCGCGGCTTGGCCGGCGCCGGCGCAGCGGTCGTCCTGAACGGGCGCGATGCGGTGACGCTGGACCGCGTCGCCCAGGCGCTGCGCGCCGAGGGTGCGACGGTGCACAGCGCCGCGTTCGATGTCGGCGATGGTGCGGCGGTGAGCGCCGCGGTCGAGCGCATCGAGCGCGAGCTGGGGCCGATCGACATCCTCGTCAACAACGCCGGCATGCAGCGCCGCGCGCCGCTCGAGCAGCTCAGCGAGGCGCACTGGCACGAGCTGATGCGCACCAACGTCGACAGCGTGTTCCTGGTCGGGCAGGCGGTGGCGCGCTGCATGATCCCGCGCGGCCGCGGCAAGATCGTCAACATCTGCTCGGTGCAAAGCGAGCTGGGACGCCCAAACATCGCGGCCTACACCGCCAGCAAGGGCGCGGTCAAGATGCTGACCAAGGGCATGGCGATCGACTGGGGCCCGCACGGGCTGCAGGTCAACGGCCTGGGACCGGGCTACTTCAAGACCGAACTGAACCAGGCGCTGGTCGAGAACCCGGAATTCAGCGGCTGGCTGATCAACCGCACGCCGTCGCGGCGCTGGGGCGAGCTGGACGACCTGGTCGGCGCAGCGGTGTTTCTCGCCAGCGCGGCATCCGACTTCGTCAACGGCCACGTGCTGTATGTCGACGGCGGTGTCACCGCCACTTTGTGACTACGTGCCGGCCGGGCGCGGCACCAGCCGCTCGTATTCGTTGCGCACCACCGCGTAGCACTCGCAGGTGCGACGCTCCAGACCGGGCCGGTCGAGCACCGTGATGCGGCCGCGCGCATAGCGCAGCAGGCCGGCCTGCTGCAGCTTCAGCGCGCTTTCGGTGACGCCCTCGCGGCGCACGCCGAGCAAGCCCGCCATCAGCTCTTGCGTCATCGCCAGCTCCATGCCCTGCTGCCGGTCGAGTGTGAGCAACAGCAGACGGCACAGCTGCTGGTCGAGCGAATGGTGGCGGTTGCACACGGCGGTCTGCGCCATCTGCGTGATCAGCGCCTGCGTGTAGCGCAGCATCAGGTGCATCACCGCGGCCGACTCGTCGAAGCGCTGCTTGATGAACGGCCCGTCGATGCGGTAGGCCTGTCCGGCGTTTTGCACCGCCGCGCGGCTCGGCGTGGAGCCGCCGCCCATGAACAGCGGAATGCCCAGCAGGCCTTCGTGGCCGACCATCGCGATCTCGGCCGACGCGCCGTTTTCCATCACGTAAAGCAGCGACACGATGGCCGTGGTCGGAAAGTGCACGTGGCCGATCAGGCCGCCCGGTTCGTGCAGCACCTGACCGCGCGTCAGCTCGACCAGTTGCAGGCGCGTCAACCAGTGCTGGCGCTCGGCTTCGGGCAGCGCAGCCAGCAGCCGGTTCGTGCCCGGACCCGGCGCCGCCGTGGCGGTCAGCACCGTGCACTCATGCGCGGCTCGCCGGCCCTGGGTCCGGCAGGGTGTCGCTGCTGCCGTCGACGGCGGGCGCCACGATCAGCGGCAAGGTGACGATGAACTGGCTGCCCAGGCCGCTGCCTGCGCTGTGCGCCGTCACGCTGCCGCCGTGCGCCTGCACCAACGCGCGCACCACCGTCAGCCCGATGCCCACGCCGACGCCGTTGAAACCGAGCGCCTGCATGTCCTGCACAAACGGGTCGAACACCTGCGGCAGCGCCTGCGCGGTGATGCCGATGCCCGAGTCGGACACCGTCATCACCATGGCGTCGCCCTGGCGCACGACCATCAACCCGAAGCGGCCACCATCCGGCGTGTACCTCGAAGCGTTGTCGAGCAGGTTGGTGACGATTTGCGCGAGCCGCACCGGGTCGCCCCTGACCATCAGCCCGCCGGCTGGCAGGTCCATCGACACCTGCTGTTGACGCATCGCCGCGCCGATGCGACTGGAGCCAATCATGGCCTCGAGCAGAGGCACCATGTAGACCTCGACCTGGTCGAGATGCAGGGCGGTCGGGTGGGCATTCGGTGGGGCGTTCAGTTCGCCGACCAGGCGCGAGATGTGCGCCACCTGCCGCTCGACGATGGCTTGCACGCGCGGGAGCAACGGGTCGTCGTCGCTGACTCGCCCCAACATTGCCGCAGCGATGCGGATCGGCGCCAACGGATCGCGCAACTCGTTGGCCACCACCGCCACAAAGTCCGATTGGCGGCGCTGCGCTTGCTCGGCCGCGGTCAGCAGCTCTTGCGTGCTGAGCGCGGACAGAACCAGCTCTTCGTCGGAGCGCCGTCGCAGCCCCTGGCGGCGGTCGAGTTCGGTGCGCACGCCCGGCAGTTGCTCGGCACGCCGGGCGCGCGGCGGTACTGCCAGGGGTTCGGGCGGCAGCTCGGCGTAGAAGCCGTAGTGGCCTGGCGCCTGACGCTTCGCGCGGTACATGGCGAGGTCCGCGCGTTCGATCAACGCATCGGCGTCCTCACCGTCCTCGGGATAGATGCTGATGCCGATGCTGGCGGCCACGTTCAACGCGTGGCCGGCGACGACCGCGGGCGCGCCCAGTGCCGCGATCACCTTCTCGGCGATCTGGCCGGCCGACTGCGGCTGCGCCACCTCGGAGAGCAGGATCAAAAACTCGTCGCCGCCGTGGCGGCTGACGGTGTCGGCCGCACGGACCGAATTCGACAGGCGCTCGGCCACCAGTTTCAGCGCTGCGTCGCCGACCGCATGACCCAGCGTGTCGTTGATGTGTTTGAAATTGTCCAGGTCGACGAACAGCAGTGCGACCCGGTTGCCGTGGCGCCGAGCGGTGGCGATCGAATGCGTGAGCCGGTCGAGCAGCAGCACGCGGTTGGGCAGTTGCGTCAGCGTGTCGAGCTCGGCCGAACGGGCCACTCGGTCCAGCGCGGCCGCGGTCGACATGGCATGGCTTTGCGCCTCCAGCGCCGCCACCACCAGCTGCTCGTTGGCCGCCACCAGCTGCGTGGTCTGGTTGCTGTCGAGCCTGTTTTCGGCCCGCACCACGTCCTGCAACAGCCGGATCAGCACGGCACGCATCGCCTCGATCTGCCCGCCCAGCCGCGCCACGTCCTGTTCGGCGCTGGCCTTCGAGGCGGCCTGGCCGTCGATGGGTTCGGTCATGGCTTCAGCCAGACACCGTGCTTCGACTTCATGGTTTGTTCTCCGGAACCGCCGAATTCAGGCCGGCCCGTTTGCGCGTCGGCCGGCCACCGAGCAGGCCTTCTTCGTTCGGCAGCATGTCGCCGATGTGAATGCCAGCGTTGTCGATGGTGAACTGGCGAAGCTCGTCGGAGTGCGGGCTGGAGCGCAGCTTGATGACCGCCATCACCCGCAGCAAGCGGCTGTTGAGCTCGATGTAGCGCTGCACGATGATCGCGTCGGTCAGGAACGCCGCACCATACGGACTGAAGCGCAGATCGGTGTATCGATCTTCGAGCTCGGAGGTCATCAGCACGCTGACGCCGGCGTCGGCCAAGGCGCGCACCAGACGCAGCAGCGAGGTGCGGAAATCGTCGCGAAAGGTCGGCGCCAGCGACAGCTCGAAACCCGACAACGAATCGAGCACGACCCGGCTGGCCTTCAGTCGAGTGATCTCGGCCATGATCTGGCGCATCACCTCGTCGATCGATCGATCTGGCGCGCCGCTGTCGACGACGCCGACCTGATCGGTGCCGATCAGGTCGATCAAGACGCGGTTGTGGGTACGCTGCGGGCTTTGTTCGAACGCCGCGAACACGCCGGTTTCGCCGCAGCGCGCGCCCTCGGCCAGGAAAGACGACGCCAGCAGGCTCTTGCCCGACCCCGACGGCCCCGCGACCAGCAGCGAATAGCCGCGCGGCAAGCCACCGTGCAACATCTGGTCCAGGCCCGGCACGCCCAACTTCACGCGTTCAGACAACGGCGCCCGGGTTTGCACCGGCGGGCCCACCATCAGTCTCGCGGGGGCGAACACCTCGATGCCGGACAGGCTGATGCGAAACGTGTGCAAGCCGGGCAGCGTCGACTGGCCGCGCATCTTCATGATTTCCATCTTGCGCACCATCGAGTCGCGCTGCAGGCTCTGGCGCATCCAGATCAGCCCGTCGGCCACCGTGAACACCGGGTTGGAGTCGATCTCCGAAAAATATTCGCCGATCAGGAACGTGGTGGCCTGCCAGCTCGTCATCAGCATGCCCAACTGCTGCACGAACTGCTGCAGGTTGTTGCGCGCGTGGCCTTCGCTCTCGCTGGCCAGCGTCACCGAGCGGAACGAGTCGACGAACACGAATGCGGGGTTGTGCTGCGACACTTCTTCGATGATGCGACGCAGCACGCGGTCCAGATCGCCGGATATCGCGTCCTCGGACAGATTGATCGGACGCACCCGATGGCCGATCGCCTCGGTGTCGAAGAAATCGAACTGCTGCTGGTAACGCAGCATTTTCAGCGGCGGCTCGCCCAGCACCGTGAAGTACAGCGCCGGCCGCTCGTTCGTGGCGAGCGCGAACATCATCTGGTGGGCCAGCGTGGTCTTGCCGCAGCCCGGCGGACCCGCGATGAGATTGAACGAGAACTCGGGCAGGCCACCGCCCAGTACCTCGTCCAGACCCGGAACCCCTGTAGGAAGCCGGTTGATTGTCACTTTGGTGCTCATGGAGAAGGGTCCTGAGTGGGGCTGCCACTGGAAGCATGGGTCTGGGCCGGCCGGAGTAGCCGCTCGGTCAGCGAAGCCCCGATCAGACTGACCAGTAAATCATGAAAGGTCTGCAAGAACGCATTGGCCGCATCGGTCGCGATGGCACCGCTCTGGCTCGCCAAGATGGCGGCAAATGTGGCGATGTCGGCATCCCGTCGAACGCCATCGCTGAGCGCGGCGGCCATCCAGGGGTGCGCGTCGCCAGTGACTTGCAGGCTTCGGCGATAAAGGGCATCGACGCCACGCGTCCCCACGACAGGGATCAGCGAGAACTCGATGTCGGCCCAGATCGCCACAGTGGCCGCGGCAACCTCCGATGCACTGGCGCCCGGCGCGGTCCGACCTGCCAAGAGGCCTTCGGTCCCCACCGGATCTGGTCTGTCCATGCGTAGATTGCCCTAGAGTTCCACGTCATCGTAAGCCGTTAATGCAACAAGCACGGCATCGTCATGGCGCAGATTATGTTGCGGCGCAACTGTCTTGACATTCGACATTCAGCCGAGCTCCCAGTCTTGCATTCTGATCCCGTGCTGGCGTCTTCTATTGGAGTACAGACATGTCCACCTGCTCAATTAAATTAAACGCGTCCTGGGTTGCCACGGCGTTGTGCCTGTCTGCCGCCGGTGTCGGGGCCACCGAATATGGCGTCGTCGTCTCGTCGACCCCGGTCGTGGCTTCGGTGCCGGTGTCTCAGCGGGAGTGCTTCGAAGAACCCGTGTCTTACCAGCAGCCGGGCAGCGGCGTCGGTGCGCTGTTCGGCGCCATCGCTGGCGCAGCGATCGGCAACACGATCGGCAGCGGCGCCGGCCGGGCCGCCGCCACCGGCTTCGGATTGGTCGCGGGCACCGCCATCGGTGACCGGCTCGAGGCCAGTTCGGCGCCGCCCGGGTCGTACGGTGTGCAGCGCTGTCGCAACGTCACGCAGTACGAAGACCGCACGATCGGCTACGACGTCGTCTACGACTACCAAGGCGTGCGGCGCACGGCCCGTCTGGCCCGGGACCCGGGCGACCGCCTGGCGCTCGATGTCAGTGTGGTGCCCGCCGGCAGCGTGCCAGCGGCGCGCCGCAGCACGCCGCCGCCGGCGTTTTATGGCGATGCACCGCCGCAGGTGTATTTCTACGACAGCGTGTCGCCCCCGCCACCGCCACCGCGCGTCATCTACCTGCCGCAGCCGTACCCGGTCGGCCCGCCGGTTTATCTCGCCCCGTGGCCGTCCTTGTCGATCGGCATCGGTGGCAGCTGGGGCCACGGCGGGGGTTGGCGCCGTCACCACTGACGGCAGGCGGCCCGCTCGAGTCATTCGCAGCGGCGGTGTGCTAAACTTTATGACTCAGTCGCGAGGTGGAGCAGTCTGGTAGCTCGTTGGGCTCATAACCCAAAGGTCGCAGGTTCAAATCCTGCCCTCGCAACCACTAAAACAGAAGCTGGTTCAGCCAGTCAGCGGTTCAAGCAGCAAGGCCACCCAAATGGGTGGCTTTTTGTTTGGTGCCGTCATGCCCTCATTCACGCCTCAAGCTGCACAGGCCCGACGGGCTCGAAGGAAAACCCATGACCGCTGAAGAACAACGCGCCCTGCTCGGCGTGGCATTGGTCGCTGCATTCGCCGACGGCGACAAGTCAGAGGCCGAGCGCGAGGAAGTCAAACGCATCGCCACCACACTCGGCGGCCAGGACGCCGGGCTGAACATTCCGGCGCTGATGCAAGACGTGCTGCTCAAGCGCCTGGGCCTGCGCGAAGCTGTGGCTGCGCTGAAAGCGCCGGAACTCCGACAGTTGGCCTACGAACTGGCCGTTTGCGTGTGCGACGCAGACGGCGTTCAGTCTCAAGCCGAGCGTCGATTTCTGGACAGCCTGAAGGCCGAAATCGGCGGCACCCTCGACACGGCCTTCGAGGCCCAGGCCGACGGTCTGGCTCGCGAAACCGATGCGCCCGTGGCGGCACCCGCGGGCGCGGTTGGCGTGGGCGGGGCCGCCATCACGATCGACCGCGCTGCGTTGGACAAGAGCATTTTCAACCGCGCCGTGCTGTGCGGCGCGCTCGAGCTGCTGCCGCAAAGCTGGGCCAGCTTGGCCATCATCCCGCTGCAGGTGAAGCTGGTTCATGGCGTGGCGCAGGCCCACGGCATCACCAACATCGACACCGCAATGGTCAAGGAATTCATCGCCACGGCGGGCGTGGGCCTGACCGGGCAGTACCTCGAACAGTTCGGCCGCAAACTCGTGGGTGGCCTGCTGGGTTCGGTGCTGGGTGGGCTGGGCCGCGGCGTGGGCAGCGTGGGCACGGGCATGGCGATGAGCTTTGCCACCACGTATGCGCTGGGGCAGTTGGCGGTGCGCTACTACGGTGGTGGCCGGCAGATGAGCACGGCGCTGTTGCAGAGAACCTACCAGGAACTGTTGGGTTCGGCCACGCAGTTGCAGCAGCAGGCGCTGCCCCAGATCCAGCAGCAGGCGCGCACGCTGGACGCCGGGAAAATCTTGGAGATGGTGCGCAAACCGCTCGGTTGATGCGGTGGAAGCCGCTGCCGACCAGCGGGAGGTGACGGATCGAGGCCGCTACCACCGCGCAGCGGCCCCGAATCGTCAGGCGCACGGCATTGAATTGAAGCCTTCGTTGGCGGCCGCTGAAGGTGCGGCCTGTCCCGCAGCGCACCGTCGCTTACGGCGGGGGAGCACCCGCGGCCGGCGCACAAGCGTCTGGCGCTTCAAATCGGCAGCAGGCGGTGCAAGCACCGCCTGCGGACCGGACGCCGCCGCCCGCCCGGGGTCGGAATCCGTGCCGTTCAAGGCGTTTCCGCCACGGCCGCCGAGGCAGCGCGGCAGCGGTCCCGCCCATTCATGCGCCCAACGTCAACGGCCCCCATCCGCTGCATTGTCCGATGCACCGGGCCAAGGACGGCGTCTTACGGGTCGT
>ENA-OFCE01000212-OFCE01000212.1-metagenomes-genome-assembly--contig:-NODE-212-length-40006-cov-4.683763_pt1 | contig 40006 bp, 35 predicted proteins | sample MGYA00153388_OFCE01 | MGnify analysis MGYA00153388 | reverse complement strand
ACGCGAAAAGGGAAATAACTGTATGCGACTCGGCGAGGTCGCAAACTGAGCGAACGTAGTCGAAGCTGCCTCCAAGCTCAAGACACGAGTCGAGCGCCATGTAGTCGCTTGCGACTCGCCATGCAGCCGCGGCAGAAAGGAACAAGGAGACACCCAGCAGCGCAGTGCGAGCGTCAGCTGAATGTGCGGCACGACTGGAGCGTTTGTGGCGGCAGGTTGCCGCTACTAGGAAAACCGAGCTCCAAACATTTGAGTTTTTCAAAGCGCGCTCGCCGGTGAACAACATCGCTGCTTGGAAGAAGCCCATGAGCCCATACAACGAAGCCAGCAAAAAGACAACGCCCGCGCAAACGAGGAGAAGCCGGCGAGCACCAATGGCTGTCGTCATGAGCTTTAACGTTGGAGGCCACCGGAACGCAGCAACTGCCGCGCAACGGCAACCTGCTGCTGTGTGTCCGCGTGGGCCGACCAGTTAAACAGCCGATCACACACGCGGTTGTTCATAGAGCCAAATACTGAGAGAAACATTTAGTTCGCCAAGTGAAGAAAGCAAGTTGGGCTCAATGCAAAGCGACAGTGAACCCGCCTCAGCTTTGCAGTCCAGATAGGGGCAGTATCCCATCCTTCTAAGTTCGTTCAACGCCAAGGACTTTGGTCGAAGTAGCTCAATCCACAAACCGATTTGCTCTTCAACAGTTTGATCCGGGTTGGCTTTGGGCATATTTAATTTCCAGGTACCCAGATGAGATATGTAACGCGCGCCGTTCAGGTGTTCTGCGGACTCGCCGACTTTCACTGACTCTGATGGCGCCAGATCAAGCATTTGACTCACCACATCAGGGTCGACGTTTTCACGACAGAACACAAACTGAGCTACGTTACCGGTAGTTGCTGCTAGATTCATCTTGCCTGCTGTTTAACGTTCGAGCTAAGCGGGCGACGACGGCACGACGTCAGGCCCGGGCAGGCGAGAATGTTCTGCCTACCGCCAGACCAGGTCTGGTGGACTGCCGTTGATGCCCCGCTTGAGCGAGAAGTTAAGCGTCGCCGTGCGCTGCACTGCCTGATCTGGGTGGGTAGCGCCACCATGCCCAAGCAACAAGAGCACCGAAAACTGTGTACGCCAGTGCGAAGACCCACAGCGGGCCCTCGTAATAAAGCAACCGTTGGAGCCAGTGCTCGATGAAACCTCCCTGGTATCCGGCTTGGCCGGATTGCTCGCGTAGCCAGGACTCCAGCACCGTGAGGCCGCAATACTGCCCAAGCCATGCCTGAACGGCCACAACAGCGATGGCCAAAAGGTGCGCCGAGCGCCACCAGAGGCCGTTTGCCCAGGCCAGTTTGCGCCAGTTACCGACCATGATTACAGGCAAGCCGAGCACAACAAAGGCAACAACTGCGATGTGTAGCAGAAGAATTGTGTTTGCAAGGGATTGGTAGAGCACTGCGGCTGGCTGCGACGCCTAACGTTTGAGTTCACCCGCGGGCGGAAGCAAGCGAAGCTTGCAGTAGCACGTCGGGTGCAACGAAGGGTTAGACGGCACTCCCAGCCTCCGCGAGTTGCTTGAGGTTTGCGAGGGTCCGAGGAAGGCCAATATTCAGCTGCTTGGCGAGAAGGCGACCTAGAAGCACCGAAAGCAAACCTGAGAACGTGACCCGGTGCACAACTTCCGTAGTGGATCCTCTGGGGAGCAACTCGTGCTCGAAGACCATGCGAAAGAGCGGAATTCTCGACTCAGCAGTGAACGACCGGTTGGGCACAACCGCAGTGAGAACCATTGGAACGGTATTGCCTTTGCTCGGGGTGAGCTTCCCGCGTGAGCCGACACGAAATGGACCGTCCAAAGACGCGCTCTTCGTATCGGGGTCCCAGGTGTGCCAATTCGGAACGTCCTCGTAGATGCTAAAGATGCGCTCGGGGAGTGCAGCGACAGAAATGCGGTGTTCGATCATTTCGCGATGAGTTGAGTCGTAGTAAGAGGTTTGTGCCGTCTAACGTAATGTATACCGCAAAACCTGCGGTATAACGTGGCGATCTGCACTAAAGAAACCAAGACTTTTACTCGCCAGCCTTGACGAGCTTGCTCCATTAAAAATAGCGACAAACCACGCAAGTTTTACAGATTGAATTTGAAACAGCATTTTGGTAATTTTGACTGTTTTCTTGGGGTCTGAATATCCAACAATCCGAAAAAATGACGCGCAAATCTACTTTTTCGACGGCCTCACGTCCAAGAACGCCATTTTAACGATTTTCTGATATCAAATTTGCCCATGGTTCAATAAATACAGGCACAAGAAGCTCCCAAATAAATAGCGTCCAGAAACCTAAATCCCCCGCAAATTTACCCGCTTGCTCAAAGCCTCAGCACTCTCCCTCCGCTCGCTGTACCGATCAGTCAACCAAGGCGAAACATCACGGGTAAGCAACGTGAACTTCACCAGCTCTTCCATCACATCCACCACGCGGTCGTAGTAGGCTGATGGCTGCATTCGCCCTGCTTCGTCAAACTCTAAAAACGCTTTGGCGATGGACGACTGGTTGGGGATGGTGAGCATGCGCATCCAGCGGCCCAGCACGCGCATCTGGTTGACAGCGTTGAACGACTGGCTGCCGCCGCTGACTTGCATCAGGGCCAGCGTTTTGCCTTGCGTGGGCCGCACTGCGCCCAGCGCCAGCGGTATCCAGTCGATTTGCGATTTCATGATGCCGGTCATGGCGCCGTGGCGCTCGGGCGATGTCCAGACCATGCCTTCAGACCATTCAGCCAGCGCGCGCAGCTCGGCCACTTTGGGGTGCGACTCTGGCGCGTCGTCTGGCAATGGCAGGCCGCTGGGGTTGAAGGTGCGGGTTTCGCAGCCCATCGCTTCGAGCAGCCGGGCGGCTTCTTGGGTGGCCAGGCGGCTGTAGGAGCGTTCGCGTACCGAGCCGTAGAGCAACAGGATGCGTGGTGGGTTTTGTGGCAGGTGGCTGGGTGAGCTGGTAGCAGGTAATTTGGGAATGCTGAAAAGCGTCTGGTCAAGGTAAGGCAAATTCAAATTTGGCATAAAAAATGTGCAGTTTCTGGTTTTAATTCAATACTTCAATTATATTTGAACTATGGAAACAATTGAACAGACCGCCGTGCTGATAGACGAAGCTGCCGCCATCAAGGCGCTGGCCGCATTGGCCCAAGCCCAGCGGCTGAGAGCCTTCAGGGCGCTGGTCGTGGCTGGCCCGGACGGGCTGACGCCAGGTGTGATGGCCGAGCAACTGGGCGTGGCACCCAGTGCGCTGTCGTTTCATTTGAAAGAGCTCTCCCATTCAGGCCTGGTGAGCGCCGAGGCGCGTGGCCGAAACCTGATTTACCGCGCCAGCTTCGGCCACATGACCGCCCTGCTCGGCTACCTGACGGCGTATTGCTGCCAGGGGCAGGCGTGTGAGGCCAGCACGCTGCCTGAACGCCTGAATTGTTAGTTTTGGAGGCATTTCAGTCATTTTTAAGTACATTTTTTTATATTTTATATCTATAGCCCAATGAATACGGGCGTAAGCAGCTATTAAATTAATAGTAATCCTCAACCACCCCAAGGAATCCACCATGTCGGCCCAACCCATCAACGTGCTGTTTTTATGTACCCACAATTCAGCCCGCAGCATTCTGGCCGAGGCGCTGCTTAACCACATTGGCAAGGGCCGCTTCAAAGCGTATTCAGCCGGTAGCAGCCCGCGTGAAAACCAGCAGCCCAACCCGATTGGGATTGAAGTTTTAACAGCCGCAGGTATTGCAACCGACGGCCTGTACAGCAAAAGCTGGGACGAGTTTGCCGAGCCAAAACCCCGCGGCGCAGGGCCGCCCCAAGCAAGCGAAGCCCCCTCGGGAGGCAGTGAACTACACGAAGTGAGAAGCGTGGGGGCATCCACTCCGCCTGTGATGAACCTGGTCATCACCGTTTGTGACAACGCCGCAGGCGAGGTCTGCCCTTACTGGCCCGGCCAGCCAGCCACGGCGCATTGGGGCTACCCCGACCCATCAGCAGGCGACGGCGACCATGCCCACAAACGCGAAGCCTTCAGGCACACGCTGCACGCGCTGCGTCGCAGGCTGGAACTGCTGGTGAATTTGCCTGCTGCCAGTGTTGACATGTTGATGCTCGAAACCACCGCACGCAACCTTGCCAGGTCATGAAAGCCAACCACATGAAAAAAACAACCGATTGGGCTTTTCTGCCCGCCGCCGTGCTGCTCACCATCAGCAGCTTTTTAATAACGCGCCACATGGGCGGCAGTGTGGGCGCGATGGAACTGGCCATCACTTTGCCGACCTTGGCCGCGCTGGCTGCTGCTATGTGGCTAGAGCCTCGTATGCCGCACAACGCTGACTGGAACACGCCGCGCGGCGATGCGCTGACCAACTGGCTGAGCTTTGGCGTGCTGGCCGGGGCGGTGCAGCCGCTGTTGAAAACGTTGCTGCCGTTGCTGGTGGTTGCGCTGGCAGGCAGCGCAGCACCTCTATCAAACCTGTTCCCCACCAACCTGCCGTTTGCAGTGCAGGTATTGCTGGCCACGCTGCTGGCAGAGCTGGCCAATTACTGGGTACACCGCTGGCACCACACCCACCGTGGGCTGTGGTGGCTGCATGCCCTGCACCATGGCAGCGAGCGCTTGTATTCCATCAACAACTTTCGCACGCACCCGGTTGAATATGCGGTTAAAACCGTTTTCAGCCTGCTGCCGCTGATGCTGCTAGGCGCACCCGCTGATGTGATGCTGGGCTACGTCGCCATCACGCAGCCCGTGCTGATGCTGCAACACGTCAACTTGCCGCTGCGCCATGGTTTTATGAACTACATCTTCAGCACCAACACGCTGCACCGCTGGCACCACTCGACCCAGCCGCAAGAGGGCAACGCCAACTACGGCAGCGCGCTTATGGTGTGGGACCAGGTGTTTGGCACGTTTTACCACCCGAAAGAAAAAACCGAACCCGCCAATGTCGGTTTGTATGCGGACAGCCGCTACCAGCCACGCGCCTCGTTTGGGGCGCAGGTGCTGTCGATGTTCAGCCCACAGTGCTGCAAAGCATGAGCCAGCAGCCGTTAAAAAATCAACTCTTCGCAGAATTTTTCGGCACCGCCGCCTTGCTCTGCGCGGTGATTGGCTCGGGCATCATGGCGGTGAATTTGAGTGGCGGCAACAACGGCGTGGCGCTGCTGGCCAATACGCTGGCCACGGTGTTTGCGCTGTATGCGTTGATTGAACTGCTGGGGCCTGTGAGCGGCGCGCATTTCAACCCGCTGGTGACGCTGGTGGTGCTGTTTAGGGCATCAAAAGACGGTTTAGCTCAACAAAATAGGGCGCAAGCAGCTTCTTTATTCATAGCATTTCAACTATTGGGAGCTGTAGCAGGCGCATGGCTTGCCAACGCCATGTTTGACTTGAGCGTGCTGCAGTTCAGCAGCAAAGTGCGCGGCGGCTGGGGCCAGTGGCTGGGTGAAGTTGTGGCAACCAGCGGCCTGATTCTGGTCGTGCTGCGCGCGCCCGCTGGCAAGGCCGCAGCGCTGGTGGCATGCTACATCGGCGCGGCGTATTGGTTCACATCCAGTACATCTTTCGCCAACCCGGCTGCTGTGCTGGGCCGCATGATGAGCGACAGTTTTGCTGGCATTGCGCCTGGCAGTGCCTTGGGGTTTGTGGCGGCGCAGTGTGTGGGCGCGGCGGCTGGCGTACTGGTCAACCGGCTTTTAGGCAAGCCACTTTTGTAAAAACTGCGCACTGCCCCACTGTTCAAATTTGGCCGGGTCAAGCTGGTAAGCGCTAAAGCCGATGCGCTGGTACAGCTTCATGGCACTCAGGTTGCCGCTCAACACTTCAAGCGTGAGTTTGCACGCGCCGCGTTGCATGGCGATTTGCTCTACCAGCGCCAGCATTTGCTCGCCCACCCGTTGCCCGCGGTGGCTGCCAAGTACCACCACATCGTGCACATTGACCAGCGGCTTGCACGCAAAGGTTGAAAAGCCTTCAATGCAATTCACCAAGCCCACAGGCGCATCGCCATCAAACGCCAACACGCTGAAAGCCTGCGGGCGCTTGGCCAGCTCGCTGACTAAATTGGCTTTGGTAAATGCAGGCAACGCCGTACCGCCGCCCGCCGGGTCTTGCGCATAGGCGTCGAGCAGATTGACGATAGCTTGGGCGTGCGCGGGGTCTGCGTAGTTGGCCAGGCAGATGTTGAGTGATGAGGGTGCGGTCAAGGTTGTCTATCTGTGCAGAGTGACATGAGTATTAATTTAGGAGCTGTTCGCGCCCGTATTTATTGGTCTGCAAGCCGATTTGATGCTCATTTAAGACCTAGTTAGCCCACAACAGCCGCCTGCAGCCGCTGCGCGCAACTCAGCGCCTGCGCAGCATCACGCGCCTCCACCATCAGGCGCAGCAGGGGCTCGGTGCCGCTGGCGCGAATCAGCACTCTACCGGTGTCGCCCAACTCGGCGTCGATGGCGGCTGTCTCAGTTTTTAGCAGCGCGTTGGCAGCCCAGTCTTGGCCGGGCTTGAGGCGCACGTTGATCAGCGTTTGGGGAAACAGGGTTAAGTCGCCCAGCAACTCGGCAATGGTTTTGCCACTTCGCACGCAGGCCTGCAGCACTTGCAGCGCGCTGATCAGGCCATCGCCCGTGGTGTGTTTGTCTAGCGCCAGCAAGTGGCCTGAGCCTTCGCCGCCCAGCAGCCAGCCGCGCTTTTCAAGCTCTTCCAGTACGTAGCGGTCGCCCACCTTGGCGCGCACCAGCTCTACGCCTTTACGCTTGAGAGCGACTTCAACCGCCATGTTGGTCATGAGTGTGCCGACGGCACCTAGCACTTTTTCACCGCGCGCCAGGCGCTCGTTGACCATCAAATACAGCACCTCATCGCCGTTGAACAAGCGGCCTGTGCTGTCGATTAATTGCAGCCGGTCGGCGTCGCCGTCCAGTGCAATGCCGTAGTCGGCTTTGTGGTGTTTGACGGCGGCTATCAATGCCTCGGGGTGGGTGGCGCCAAAGCCGTCGTTGATGTTCAGCCCGTCTGGGGCGCAGCCAATGGCGATGACTTCTGCGCCCAGTTCATGAAACACTTTGGGCGCGACCTGGTAGGCCGCGCCGTGTGCGCCGTCGACCACGATTTTGAGGCCCTTGAGCGTTAAATCGTTGGCAAAAGTGCTTTTGCAAAACTCAATGTAGCGGCCCGCTGCGTCGTCTAGCCGCTTGGCTTTGCCCAGTGCGGCGGAGTCGGCCCACACCGGCGCTTCAAGCAGCTCGGCTTCTACCGCGTGTTCCCACGCGTCACTCAACTTGGTGCCTTGCGCACTGAAAAACTTGATGCCGTTGTCTGCAAACGCGTTGTGGCTGGCGCTGATGACCACGCCCAGGCTGGCACGCTGCGCACGCGTGAGGTACGCCACACCGGGAGTAGGAAGCGGCCCCAGCAGCACCACGTCAACCCCAGCAGAGTTAAAGCCGGATTCCAGCGCGCTTTCAAGCATGTAGCCTGATATCCGCGTGTCTTTACCGATCAACACCGTAGGGCGTGCCTCAGTGCGCTTGAGCACACGGCCCACAGCATGCGCCAGGCGCAGCACAAAGTCAGGGGTGATGGGCGCTTGGCCGACTGTGCCGCGAATGCCGTCGGTGCCAAAGTATTTTCTGGGCATGGTTTTATTGCTCTTGTTTTGTTAAGCCTGCATTTTAGAAGCTGACCAAACCTTGTTCCACACCTTGAGTGCCTGCACCGTTTCACGCACATCGTGCACCCGCACCACGCGCGCGCCGCGCTCAACGGCCAGCACGGCAGCAGTTACGCTGGGCACCATGCGGTCTTGCGTGTCCATTTGTGCAGCCAACTCCAGCGAGGTGCTGCTGACCGCAGCCAAAGACGACTTGCGCGACCAACCCGCCAGCAGCGGGTAGCCAGCGGCCAACAACTCCCGCTGGCGGGCCAGCAGCGCAAAGTTTTGCTCGACGGTTTTGCCAAAGCCGATGCCGGGGTCTAAAATAATTCGATCTTTATTGATTCCTAGCGCCCGCAATTGTTCAGCCTCATGCTTCAAAAAAAATAGCACTTGCGCCACCACATCGCCCTGCATCGGCTCAACCTGCATGGTTTGCGGCTCGCGGTGCATGTGCATCAGGCACACGCCGCAGTTGGGGTGCTGGGCAATCACCTGCCTGGCACCCGGCTGGTGCAGCGCCCAAATGTCGTTAATGATGTCTGCGCCCAGGTCAAGCGCGGCCTGCATGACTTTGGGCTTGTAGGTATCAACCGACACCGCCACTTTAAGCGTGACGGCGTGGCGAACCACCGGCAGCACGCGCGCCAGTTCCTCGTCTAGCGACAGCGGCAGTGCGCCAGGGCGGCTGGATTCGCCGCCGATATCGAGGATGTCTGCCCCGTCTTTGATGAGTTGTTCGCAATGCGCAAGCGCGCTGGCCATGCCACTGCCGGGTGCAAAAAACTTGCCCCCGTCTGAAAATGAATCCGGTGTGACGTTGACGATGCCCATCACTTGAGCACGACTCAAGTCAATTTGAAATCTGCTGGTTTGCCAAATCATCAAAGCATCCGGTGGCCAAAAAGAACAAACCCGGGACGCGCCCGGCTAAAACAAAAACCCTGGGTCCTTGAGGCGCTAAAGCAGGCCCGGTAGAAACGAAAAAACCCGGGACACGCCCGGGTTTTGCAAAAATGTCAGCCTCTACAGGTCAACCTTGGCTGCGGTTGGCGTTGGGTCCGGGTTAATCGCAGGGGTGCCTCCGCTGGGGCCACCCGCACCCGTTGCCGGGCCGACTGAAGGGTTACGCGGTGTCCAGTCTTTAGGTGGACGTGGCTCTTTGCCTGCAATAATGTCGTCAAGCTGCTCACCGTCAATGGTTTCCCATTCCAGCAGCGCCTTGGCCATGGCGTGCATTTTGTCTTTGTTGTCTTCAATCAGTGTGCGGGCAACTTTGTACTGCTGGTCAATGATGCGGCGCACCTCGCCGTCAACCTTTTGCAGCGTAGCTTCGCTCATGTTGTTGGTTTTGGTCACTGAACGGCCCAAGAACACTTCGCCTTCGTTTTCAGCGTACACCATCGGGCCCAGCGCTTCGGTCATGCCGTAGCGGGTCACCATGTCACGGGCCAAACCAGTGGCGCGTTCAAAGTCGTTGCTGGCGCCGGTGGTCATCTGGTTCATGAACACTTCTTCAGCAATACGGCCGCCAAACAACATGCTGATCTGGCTCAACATGAATTCTTTGTCGTAGCTGTAACGGTCTTGTGCCGGCAGGCTCATCGTCACGCCCAGAGCGCGGCCACGCGGGATGATGGTCACTTTGTGCACTGGGTCGCACTTGGGCAGCATTTTGCCGAGCAAAGCGTGGCCAGACTCGTGGTAGGCCGTGTTGCGGCGCTCTTCTTCTGGCATGACCATACTTTTGCGTTCTGGGCCCATCAAGATTTTGTCTTTGGCTTTTTCAAAGTCGACCATTTCAACCGTGCGGGCGTTGCGGCGCGCGGCCATCAAAGCAGCTTCATTGCACAAATTGGCCAAGTCGGCGCCCGACATACCAGGTGTGCCGCGTGCAATCACGCCCGGGCTCACGTCCTGGCCGAGCGGCACTTTACGCATGTGAACGTTCAAAATTTGCTCGCGGCCGCGAATGTCTGGCAGCGTGACGTATACCTGACGGTCAAAGCGTCCTGGGCGCAACAAAGCCGCATCCAGAATGTCCGGACGATTGGTGGCAGCCACCACGATCACGCCAACGTTGGTTTCAAATCCGTCCATCTCAACCAGCATCTGGTTCAGTGTTTGCTCGCGCTCGTCGTTGCCGCCGCCCAAACCTGCGCCGCGCTGGCGACCTACCGCATCAATTTCGTCAATAAAAATAATGCAGGGTGCGTTTTTCTTGGCGTTGTCAAACATGTCGCGGACGCGCGATGCACCGACGCCAACAAACATTTCAACGAAGTCCGAGCCTGAAATGGAGAAAAAAGGCACTTTGGCTTCGCCAGCAATACTTTTTGCCAAGAGCGTTTTACCCGTGCCCGGCGGGCCAACGAGCAAGAGACCGCGCGGAATGCGACCGCCGAGCTTTTGAAACTTGGTGGGATCTTTCAGGAAGTCAACGACTTCTTTCACTTCTTCTTTGGCTTCGTCGCATCCGGCTACATCAGCAAAGGTAACGGGGTTGGTGGATTCGTCAAGCAAACGCGCCTTGGACTTACCGAAACTAAACGCCCCGCCCTTTCCGCCACCCTGCATTTGGCGCATGAAGTACACCCACACGCCAATCAGCAGCAACATCGGGCCCCAGCTGACCAGCAAAGTCATCAGCAATGAGCCTTCTTCACGCGCTTTGACATCGAACTTGACGTCGTTGGCAATCAGATCGCCCACCAGACCTCGATCAAGATAGGTGGCGGTGGTACGAATTTTGCGGTCGTCCAAAGTCGTGGCAACAATTTCAGTACCGCCCTGGCCTTCAGCGATGGTTGCATTTTTGATCCGCTTGCCCCGCACTTCCTCCAGGAAATCGGAATAACCCAAGTAGTTGGCGTTGGCACCGCTACGAGTGTCAAATTGCTTGAAGACGGTGAAAAGCACCATGGCTATAACAAGCCAGATTGCAATTTTGGAAAACCACTGATTGTTCAAGGAGGACTCCGATTTAAATACGCCGAGGCGTGCAATGCACTGAAAGAGCACATGCGATGCATTTTATGCCTTTCAAGACCTCAAACTGCTTTAATTGACACATACACCCCTTAAGAGCGAGCGGGTTTAGGAATTCACTGGCGGCGCCACTACTTTTTTCAAGCCCAAACCCACCAAAAACGTCTCAGACGAGCCAGGGCGAGATGCCTTGGGTTTGAAGCGTTTAACCACCGCAAAAGTGTCTTTAAACAGCTTGACCATGGGGTCATATGCTCCGCCGTGAAACAGCTTGACGACCAATGCACCTTCGGTTTTGAGGTGTTGAATTGAAAAATCAACTGCCAGTTCCACCAGATCGCTGATGCGGGCGGCGTCGGCCGATTCAATGCCAGACAAATTCGGCGCCATGTCTGACATCACCAGGTCAAGTTTCTGGCCGCCACCACCCGCAGTCAAAGTTTGCTCTAGAAGTTGTAGCACCGCAAGCTCACGAAAATCACCTTGAATAAAAACAACGCCTTCGATTTGCTCCATCGGCAACAAATCGAGCGCCACTATCTGGCCATTCAGCTCGCCTGCGGCAGCACCCTTGGGGGACATTTTCCGGCGGGCATACTGACTCCACGCACCCGGCGTGCTGCCGAGGTCCACTACCAGGCAACCGGGCTTGATAAGCCCCAGGTTTTCGTCAATTTCCTTGAGTTTGTAGGCTGCCCGCGCGCGGTAACCCTCCCGCTGGGCAAGCTTTACATACGGGTCATTAATGTGGTCATGCAGCCACGCTTTATTGACCTTGCTGCCTCTTTTGGCACTGTCAGCATCGGTTTTCTTTGCTTTTTCGGTGCTTGGCCGAGAATTTGATTTCATGGCCCGATTGTCGCGCTGATCCACACCGCCAATCGAAACCACAAGTCCAACGATAATTAGGCCATGGCTCAAATTATTCTTACCCCTGCTCGACGCAAAGACTACCGCTCCGAAGCACACCATCTGAACGCCGTCGTCATGATTGGCACAGGTGGTTTAACGCCTGCCGTAAAAAAAGAAGTCGATGCAGCCCTCAGCGCCCACGGCTTGATAAAAGTACGGGCCCAAATGGACGACCGCGCAGCCCGCGAGGCGATTTTTCAGGAACTCAGCACTGAACTGAGCGCCGCGCCGATTCAACACATTGGCAAGCTGCTGGTGCTTTGGCGGCCCCTGCCTGAAAAAGAAAAAAAAATCATCGACGACCGCATGGCAGGCCCGCGCGAGGTGAAAGTGCTGAAAAACAGTTCACGCTATGGCCAGCGGCCTGAAGTCAAGGTGCTGCGCGTGCTGGGTAACCAGCGCCTGACACCTGGCGGTACGGTAAAGCGTGCCAAAAAACCGCAGTTGAAAAGCCTGAAAAAACGTTCGCAGGATTAGTTTGAAATTTATTCGGTTGCCCACAGCTAATCACCATGACCAACATGAACCCCGGTTTCGACCCCACTTCCAATCCCCTCCTTGACTTTTCCGGCACACCGCACTTTGACCGCATTCAACCCGGGCACGTCAGCCCGGCGGTAGATGCGCTGTTGGCTGAGGCGCAGAACAGCCTCAAAAAAGTTACCGATTCAGACTTTCCAGCAGACTGGAGCGCAATCTCCGGCGTGCTTGATGTGGCCACTGAAAAGCTTGGTCGCGCTTGGAGTGCGGTCAGCCATTTGAACGGCGTTGCTGACACGCCCGAGCTGCGCGCCGCATACAACGCTGCGCTGCCAACTATTACAGAGTTCTACACCCGCCTGGGCGCGGACGAGGCTCTGTACGCCAAATACAAAGCCATCGACGTCAGCACACTGAACGCTGAGCAGCTTCAGGCACACAAAAACGCGATGCGTAATTTTGTATTGTCTGGCGCTGAACTTGAAGGCACAGCCAAAGAGCGCTTTGCCAAGATTCAGGAACGGCAAGCTGAATTGGAGCAAAAATTCAGCGAAAACGCGCTCGACTCCACCGATGCATTTGCCTATTACGCCAAAGTTGAAGAGTTGAGCGGCGTACCCGCCGACGTCATCCAAACCGCGCTTGAGCAAGCCAAAGCCGAGGGCAAAGAAGGCTACAAACTCACGCTAAAAATGCCGTGTTACCTGCCGGTAATGCAGTTTGCGACCAGCAGCGCGCTGCGTGAAGTTTTGTACCGCGCGTACACCACCCGTGCCAGCGACCAGGCACCTGCAGAGTTCAGTAAATTTGACAACAGTGCAGTCATCAAAGAAATTCTGGCGTTGCGCCTTGAAGAATCCAGGTTGCTCGGCTACGCCAATTTTGGCGAGGTGTCGGTGGTTGCCAAAATGGCCAAGTCGCCAGATGAGGTCATTGCCTTTTTGCGCGACCTGGCCCGGCGCGCACGGCCATTCGCTGAAAAAGACGTGAAAGATTTGCGCGCTTTTGCGGCTGAAAATCTGAGCCTGAAAGACCCGCAGCCCTGGGACTTTGCCTTCATCGCAGAAAAGCTGAAGGAAGCCCGCTACGCGTTCAGCGAACAGGAAGTCAAACAGTACTTCACCGCGCCCAAAGTGCTTGCGGGCTTGTTCAAAATTATTGAAACGCTGTTTGAAGTTGCGATTCGCAAAGACACGGCGCCTGTGTGGAAGCCCGGCGTTGAGTTTTTCCGAATTGAACGCGCCGGGCAGCTGGTTGGCCAGTTTTACCTCGACCAGCCTGCCCGCACGGGCAAACGCGGCGGTGCCTGGATGGACGACGTGCGTGCGCGCTGGTTGCGGCCCGACACAGGCGCACTTCAAACCCCGGTGGCGCACCTGGTGTGCAATTTTGCCGACGGTGTGGGCGGCAAACCTGCGCTGCTGAGCCATGACGACGTGACCACGCTGTTCCACGAATTTGGCCACGGTCTGCACCACATGCTGACGCAAATCAACGAGCGCGATGTGTCCGGAATCAGCGGCGTAGAGTGGGATGCGGTTGAGCTACCGAGCCAGTTTATGGAAAATTTTTGCTGGGAATGGGATGTGCTTAAACACATGACAGCGCATGTTGATACAGGCGAGGCGCTGCCGCGGGCGCTTTTCGAAAAAATGCTTGCCGCCAAGAATTTTCAGGCCGGTATGCACACGCTGCGCCAAGTGGAGTTTTCATTGTTCGACATGCTGCTGCACACATCGCATAACCCGGCTAGCGATGTGATGGACCTGCTCAATGAAGTTCGCAAAGAAGTTGCGGTGGTGCAGTCGCCGGCGTACAGCCGCACGGCGCATACCTTCAGCCACATATTCGCGGGTGGCTATGCTGCGGGCTACTACAGCTACAAGTGGGCCGAAGTGCTGTCTGCTGACGCTTATGCCGCATTTGAAGAAGCCCTCGAAAAAGGGGTTCCGCAAATTGAAATTGGCCGAAAATACCGCGAAGCAATTCTGGAGGCAGGCGGCAGCCGCCCCGCGATGGCGTCGTTCAAAGCCTTCCGGGGCCGTGAGCCGACCATCGATGCGCTGCTGCGTCATCAAGGTATGTCCCAAGCGCGTTAAAGTTGTGGTCACGCTTGTATACGTACTTTCATTTTGGAGAAAACATGATGTTGAAAATCTCAAAAATATCTAAATTAATAGCAGCTTGCGCCTTGATTACTTGCACTGCAGCCTCTTTTTCCCAACCGGTGTACCGTATCATCGGGCCGGACGGCAAAGTATCTTTTACAGACAAGCCTCCCGTTGAACCCAGTGCCAAGGCCACACCTGGCAGAGCGGCTCCGGTCGGCAGCGCAGCTTCGGGTTCACTGCCGTATGAGCTGCGCCAGGTCGCGAACAAATACCCGGTCACGCTCTATACGGGTGAAAACTGCAGCCCGTGCCAGTCGGCGCGGTCCATGTTGATCACACGCGGCGTACCTTTTACGGAGAAAACCGTCACCACCAATGAAGACATTCAAGCGCTGCAACGTTTGAGTAGCGACAGCAACCTGCCTTTTGGCACCATTGGTGGCCAACAGCTCAAAGGCTATTCCGATGCAGAGTGGACGCAGTTTTTAAACGCTGCAGGATACCCTGCCGTATCAACCCTGCCTTCAGGCTTCCGGCAAGCGGCCGCAATGCCGATGGTGGCAGTATCTGCAGCACCGGTAACTGCAGCCCCAGCCGCCCGGGGAGCGGCTGCAGCACCTGCGCCGGCTCCCGCCCCAGCGGTTACGCCAGCTAACCCTTCCGGCATCCGGTTTTAAGCAGTAGCCGTTAGAAGGCAATTGTTTTAACGCCGCTTTCAGTGGCCAGCAGGCACACGTTGGCTTTCTGAAAAGCAAAAACACCGACGGTGACAACACCGGGCCAGTTGTTGATTCGCGATTCAAAAGCCAGCGGATCCTTGATGCTCAAACCCGTCACATCCAGAATGTGTTGGCGATTGTCTGTTACCAGCGGGTGGCCCGCCTTCATTCGCAACACAGCCGTTCCACCCAACTCTGAGAACTGACGCGCGATGCGCTTTGCTGCCATGGGAATCACCTCAACAGGCACTGCAAACGCACCAAGAGTTGTGACCAGTTTGGATGCATCGGCAATACACACAAACTGCCGGGCCTGCGCAGCTACAATTTTTTCGCGCGTCAGTGCTGCACCGCCACCTTTGATCATGTAACCCGCATGGTCGATCTCGTCAGCACCGTCGATATAGACGGCCAATTCATCCACTTCTGTTGCATCAAACACCTTGATTCCCAAGGCTTGCAGGCGCTCTGTCGAGGCAATGGAGCTTGACACCGCACCTTTAATTTTGTCTTTCATGCTGCCTAACGCATCAATGAATTTGTTGACGGTAGAGCCGGTGCCAATGCCCACAATACTGCCGGGTTGCACATAGGCCAAAGCCGCTTGGCCAACCAGGGTTTTGAGTTCGTCTTGGGTCATGATTGTTGGGTGAGTTCGTCAACATTTCCCACAATGGGATATCTTGCGAATTGGCGAAAAAGGCTCTCACATTTAACCATCTAAAGCTGCGGCTGCACCAAGCAGTGCAGCCGGCACTGTGCTGTTTAAAACCAGGGTGGGAATAGCGTCCAGATAGGAACTGAAGCGCCCTTTGGCTGTGAATCGCTTTCTGAAGGACGAGCTGTCAAGCAAACCCAACATTTTTGGCAAAATCCCACCGCCTAAATAAATGCCGCCACGTGCGCCCAGAGTCAGAGCAAGATCGCCTGCAACCGAACCCAGAAAACCGCAAAATAGTGCCACCGTCTGCGCACAAATACCGTCAGGGTCGGCGCAGGCTTGCTTGACTATCGCGGTAGATTGAATTGATGGCGCCTCTCGGCCATGTATAGCGCACAACGCATCAAACAGATTGACAAGCCCCGGGCCAGACAAGGCACGTTCTGCAGACGCATGTCCAAAGCTTTTTGTGAGCCAGCCGAGAACTTCAAGCTCCAAGGAGTTGCTAGCGGTCAACGAGACGTGGCCCCCTTCACCGCGTATCGGGACCCAGCGTTGATCGGCAGACAGCAAGAGCCCCGAGACGCCCAGCCCAGTGCCAGGGCCGATAAGGCCGATGGTTTCGTTTCCAACGGCTTCTCCGCTGCCCACTTGATGCAAATCAGACCGGCTGAGAAACGGTAAAGACAATGCCAATGCAGTGAAATCATTGAGTACCAGCAGGCGCTCCAGGCCCAGTGCTGTCTGCAACTCTGTGATGGAAAAAGCCCAATGGCGATTTGTCATTTGCACATGGTCGCCCACCACCGGATTGGCAATGCCGATAGCACAGTGCACAGGTTTTGGCAGGTTGTGCAGCCTCAAATAATGCTCAATCACGGCCTGAAGACTTGCATGGTCTGCGCAGGGATAGCTGGCTATGTCAAGCAAATCAGACCGCGACGCCATTTGCCAAGCAAAACGGGCATTTGTCCCCCCAATATCGGCAAGCAGACGACAGTCGTTCACGTCAGGTGCGAACCAGAAAACTGGCTGTTCGGAGGTTTGTCCATGACCCGGCTTTTGCAGAGCTTGCCAGCGCTGCCTCAACAAACTCTAAGCCCGAGATGCCGTCGTTAACGGTCGGCAAATCACGCGCAGCGTCCGGTATTGCCAAGCCCTGTGTATGGGCGCGTATGTGTGCTGCGACATCGCTGTAAATCTGCGCAAATGCTTCGATGAAACCTTCTGGATGACCAGCCGGTATCCGAATGTGCTCAGTGATACCTGCTTCACCGTGGCCCCTGCGCAAGCGCCTTTCCTCGCCACCAACAAATCGAATGATCAACTCGTCTGGCTGTTCTTGAGAAAACTCCAGACTGGCAAGGTCGCCATAGATTCGTAATCGCAGCCCATTGACTGCACCTGACGCAACTTGACTTGCCCACAAACTTCCGCGCATGCCGCTTGGAAACCGCAGCATCGCCTGCACGTTGTCGTCAAGTTGCCGCCCGGCAACGAAAGTAGTGAGTTCAGCGCTGACGTGGCTGGCAAGCTGTGCCGTGACGAAGCAGGCTAGTTGATAGGCATGGGTACCGATGTCACCGAGACAGCCTGCCGCACCCGCTTGCGCTGGGTTGGTGCGCCAGGCGGCCTGCTTTTGCCCAGTGGCCTCCAAGGGCGAGGAAAGCCAGTCTTGAGCGTATTCCACCTGAACCAATCGAAGCTTGCCAAGCATGGACTGCTGAATCAGTCGACGGGCCCGCCTGACCATGGGGTAGCCGCTGTAGTTATAAGTGACGGCGAAAACAAGGTTGCGCTGCCTGGCCTTGGCCGCAAGCTCATCACCTTCGGCAAGTGACAACGCCAATGGTTTGTCACAAATGACGTGAATGCCTGCATCTAAAAAGGCATGCGCGACAGGTGCATGCAGATGATTGGGTGTCACGATGGCTACCGCGTCAATACCATCGGCCCGTTCGGATTCAGCGCGTGCCATGGCCGAAAAATCGCTGTAGCTACGCGCGGCGTCAATATGCAGAGTGGCGGCGCTTTCAGCAGAGCGTTGCTTGTCACTCGACAAAGCACCTGCCACCAGTTCCCACTCGTCATCCAGCCGTGCTGCCATCCGGTGAACTGCACCAATAAACGCTCCTTGACCACCACCCACCATACCCAGGCGCAGACGACGCGGTGTCACCTTTGCAGAGTGGGTCATCAAGCCAGTCCCATCATGCGGCGTATCTGCACAGCATCAACACCTGAACCCGCAAAATCGTCAAAAGCACGGTCGCCACGGCGAATCAAATGCTTTTGAATAAATGTTGCGCCTTCGCGTGCGCCGTCCTCAGGATGCTTCAGACAGCATTCCCACTCCAGCACTGCAAAACCGCAGTAGCCGTGCTGCGTCAATTTGCTGAAAACAGCTCCAAAATCGACCTGCCCGTCGCCTAAAGAGCGGAACCGACCTGCACGGTCTTCCCAGTTGGCGTAGCCGCCGTAAACGCCTTGACGTGCCGTCGGTCGAAACTCGGCGTCCTTTACGTGAAAAGCGCCAATCCGGCTATGGAACACGTCAATGAACGCCAAATAATCAAGTTGTTGCAGTAAAAAATGACTCGGGTCATACAGAATTTTTGCGCGAGGATGCGCTGCTACTGAATCAAGGAATCGCTCAAAACTGCTGCCGTCAAACAAGTCTTCGCCGGGATGCAGTTCATAACAAACATCTACGCCAGCAGCATCGAAAGCATTCAGCACAGGCAACCAGCGGCGAGCCAATTCTGCAAAAGCCTCTTCCAATAAACCTTTAGGCCGTTGCGGCCAAGGGTACAGGTAAGGCCAGGCCAGCGCTCCTGAAAAAGTAGCGTGGGCAGTCAAACCCAAGCGCTTGGACGCCTGGGCGGCCAACATCAACTGGGCACTGGCCCAAGCGGTGCGCGCTGCTGGATCGCCTCTTACTGCAACATCGGCAAACCCATCAAACAAGGCGTCGTACGCAGGGTGAACGGCCAGCAACTGGCCCTGCAGGTGAGTCGACAGCTCACTGATCTGCAGGCCTTGTACGGCGAGCCGACCACGTACGTCGTCACAGTAGGTCTGGCTGGAAGCTGCCAGTTTCAAGTCAAAAATATGCGGCGTTGAAGTGGGGATTTGTAGCGCCTTGTAGCCCAAACCCGCTGCCCAAGAAGCCAGCCCATCCAGCGTGTTGAACGGAGCTTCAGGGCCAATAAATTGCGCCAGGAAGATGCCTGGACCTTGAATGGAATGCACGGAATCAGTCTTTCTTTTGAACCAAAACAGCCAGTACGATGATCAAACCCTTGACCATGCCTTGCAGATAGGGCGATACATTCATCAGGTTCAGGGTGTTGTTCAAAATACCCAGAATCAGCACACCGATCACGGTGCCAATGATCTTGCCGCGCCCACCTGACATGCGTGTGCCACCAATAATCACAGCAGCTATCGCATCCAGTTCGTAAGCCAAGCCGGAATTGGCCGACGAGATGGAGTTAAGTCGCGACGATTCAGTCACCGCGCCCAACGCCGCCAAGCCTCCGCACAGCGTGTAGACGGCAAACTTTACACGCGCGACAGGCAGTGCTGACAGTCTTGCAGCGCGCTCATTGCTGCCCACTGCGTAAACATAGCGGCCAAACACAGTGTGAGCCATCACTAAATGCAGCACCGCTGCCGTTGCCGCAAAAAGCCAAATCGGCGTGGCAATGCCGAGCATGGAAGAGTTTGCAATGGCACCGTAGGCTTCGCTGGCGTTGCTCACGCTGCCGCCATCAGCGATAAAAAGAATCAGCGAGCGAGCACCTGCCAGCATGCCCAAGGTAGCAATGAAACTGGGGATTCGCCCCCAAGTTACCATCGCACCATTCAATGCGCCACAGGTCAGGCCCACGGCCAAGCCAGTGACAACTGCCAGCCATGGCTGCTCGCCAAAGCCCAGCGCCCAAAGGGCTGCACCCCCCGCAAGCGCCAGCACTGCCCCAACTGACAAATCAATGCCGCCAACAATAATGACCAGCGTCATGCCGAGAGCGATGATGCCGATCACGCTGACCTGACGCGCAATGTTCAACAAATTACGAGAACTGGCAAACTGCTCACTGGCAAACATGGCAAAAACAACAACCGCTATCAGCGCAAAGATGGCACTGTAATCGGCCCAGAGCATTTGCAAAGTCGATTTGAGTCGTGGGGGAAAAACGCTAGTCATGTATGGCGACCTTTGCGGTAGAAAATACATCGGCACCATCTGCTGCCCCGGTTGCGCATCGCATGACACTTTCTTCGGTTATCGCGCTGTTGGCAAGTTCGGCCACGATACGCCCGCGGTAAAAAACCAATACACGGTCACAAACTTGTTGCAACTCTGCTACTTCGCTGCTGGACACCAATACCGCTTTGCCCTGTGCTGCGAGGGATCTGATGAGAGGAAAAATCTCTGATTTCGCGCCGACATCAATGCCTTGTGTCGGGTTGTCCAGCACCAACACAGGCGCACCCGTTGCCAGCCATTTGGCCAGAACTACTTTTTGCTGGTTACCACCTGAAAGGCTGGTAATCGGGTCGTCCAACTTGTGCAGCTTGATTCGCAAGTTTTCCCGGGCAGCTTGGGCTTGCCTTGCCTCTTGAACACCGTGAATGAAGCCAAAGCGTGTCAGAAAACGCAATGCGCTGATAGATTGATTGTGCTGAATTGACAGGTCCCGCAAGATGCTGTTTTCTTTGCGGTTACGCGGTACTAGCCCCAAACCTTGGCGCAGCGCGTCGCGCGGGTTTCGTGGGCTACGCAGGCTTTGACAAATGCTCACCGAGCCAGAGCGTAGCCGTAACTCACCGCACAATGCGTCGATTAATTCAGCGCGTCCATCGCCCGCCAAACCCGTTAATCCGAGCACTTCATTGGCGTGCACGCTGAAACTGGCTTCTTGCACGCCGGGCACTTTCAGCCCAACGACCTGCAGCATCACTTTGCCTTGGCGCATGGTGTGGGGTGCGCCGCGCTCTGCCAGCACATCGCCCACCATCGCATCAGCCAGTTGTTGCTCGTTCACATTAGGTACCAGACCTTCAAAAACCACTTTACCGTCGCGCAATACGGTAAATCGGTCACACACCCGCGTCACTTCACGCAGCTTGTGCGATATGTAAATCAAACTCACGCCCTGCGCCCGCAACTGACGCATGCATTCAAACAAGCGTTCCACCTCATGCTCGGCCAAGGCTGTCGTGGGCTCGTCCATGATGACAATACGAGCGTCAAACAGCAAAGCGCGTGCAATTTCAACAAACTGTTTGTGCGCTGCATCCAGGGTGCCCACCATCACATCAGGAGACAGCTCGATTCCCAATCGCTGCAGCACGGCAACCGCACGCGCGCGCATGGGTTTGGCCAGGCGTACGCCCAAACGCTGAATTTCACGCCCGAGAAACAAGTTTTCCCAGACAGTCAGGTCGTTCACCAAATTCAATTCTTGGTGAATAAAGGCCACGCCTGCGCGTTGCGCATCCCGTGGGCTGCGAATTTCAACTCCCCTGCCATCAACCGTGATGTTGCCGCGCAGGGGCGGCAACACACCACCCAGGACGTTCATGAGCGACGACTTTCCAGCACCGTTTTCACCCAGCAAGGCATGTATTTCGGCTGGCGCAATATCAAGGCTCACGCCGTGCAACACCGCCACCGAGCCATAGCTGACGGCAATATCGCTCAGCTGTAGGCGAGGTGGCGCGTTCATGACATGCAGCCTCTTTTCAATCAATAGTTCGCGTTTGCGTCGTACATCTTGGCAACGTTCTCAGCCGTCACCCCTATTGCGGGAATCATGATGGTTTTGTTGGCGGGTGGTTTACCTTTGGCTACATCAATGGCCACCTTCACCGCATCCTTGACCATCAGAGGTGAATAAACGAAAGTTGCCTTCATCAGAGGATCTTTGGCAGCGATCAATTTGTAGACGTCTTTGTTACCGCCAGCACCCGTCACGATTTTGATGTCAGTCCGCTTGGCTTCTTTGATGGCTTGCAATACGCCCAGCGCCATTTCGTCGTCGTGCGTGAACACGGCATCAATTTTCGGATGCTGTTGCAGTAGATTGGTCATCACACTGAGTGATTTCTCACGCTGAAAATCACCGGCCTGGCTGGCAATCACTTTCAGGCCTGGGTGGCTTTTGGCCACGGTCTCGCGAAAGCCCTGGCTGCGCTGCGTGGTCACTGATGCAGGCACGCCAATGATTTCAACGATATTGCCGGTGCCACCCAACGCTTTGCCCAAGAAGTTGGCGGCATTCACGCCAATGCCGATGTTGTCGCCCTTGATCAAAGCAGCGAATTCTTCGGTATTGACTTCACGGTCCACCACGATCAATGGAATTTTGGCTTCTTTGAGTTTGAGGGCCGCGCGCGTCATGGCACTGCTTTCAATGGGCAACATCACAACAGCGCTTACCTTTTTGGCGATCAGGTCTTCAATGTCGTTGGTCTGCTTGTTCGGGTCAGCAGCCGTGGTCATGACATGCTTGACACCTGAGGTTTTGGCTTGATCTTGCGCGTTCTTGATGATCGCGCCCATCCAGCCGTGGGTGGCAGATGGGAAAGACATTCCAATCGTCACGTCTTGTGCTTGGGCAGCGGCAGTTGCGAACATGCCGCCCAGCAAAGCGATCAAGGGAAGAATTTGAAATTTACGTCGTTGCATTTGTATGGTCTCCATGGTTCTGCTTACTAGGTTTGGCGCCGATCATGAACCAATTGATTAGCGACAGTTAAATCAAGTGAAGTAGTAATGTAAGCGCTTTCCCAATTCGCAAAAATACGTGGAAACCCGAGTTTTTTATCAGCTTGTACTGTAAATTAATGTATGTAAATCAACAATCTTCAAAAAAATTTAACTCTATAGCTCAGGAAAACTTTTTCCCGACAAGATATACTTAAGAAAATTCTTCGCCAACCCACACATGAAAACTCTTCCCTCTATTACCGACGTGGCGCAATTGGCCGGCGTGTCTATTGCAACGGTGTCCCGTGTGCTCAACAACAGCAAGCCAGTAGAGGCCCAAACCCGCGAACGCGTTGAGCAAGCCATCACCAAGCTCAAGTACCGTGCTAGCGCGTTTGGCCGCGGCCTCGCGAACTCGCGTAGCCAGTTGCTGCTGGTGTTGGTACCTGATTTCTCGAATCCGTTTTACGCACAAATTGTTCAGGGCGTTGGGCATATTGCGCACCAGCATGGCTACAAGATCTTGCTGTCAGACCTTTCAGGGACAGAGACGGTACAAAGCCTGGGCTCTGCTGCTCACTATGACCGCCTGGCTGACGGCGTTATCAGCCTGGCGCATTTAGACGACTCTCGCGGCGAACTGGAAGAACTGCGCCGTCTGCCATGGGTGGCTTGCTCCGAGTTTGTACCCGAGTCAGGCATACCGTATGTCAGCATTGATCACTGCCAGGCGGCCCAGGATGCTGTGCAGTATTTGATCAACCGTGGCCATCAGCGCATTGGGCTGATCACAGCCGATGAAGACTATCGCTGGGCCGCACAACGTCGCGAGGGCTACGCCATTGCATTAAAGCGTGCAGGCTTGCCGTTTGAGCCGGAGCTGGTGCGCACGGTGTCCAGTACCGATTACGCGATGGGCCAACAGGCAGCGGCTGGTTTCCTGACGTTGGCAAACCTGCCTAGCGCTGTGTTTGCGCTGTCCGACACACTGGCGATTGGCGCTATCAAGGCTTTCAAGCGTGCTGGCAAACGTGTGCCAGAAGATGTCGCCGTAGTGGGCTTTGACAATCTGCCGCTTGCAGATGTTTTTGAGCCGGGCCTGACAACGATTGCCCAGCCGATGCGAGAACTCGGAGAAGTAGCCGCTGCACTCTTGCTTGAACGGCTTGCTGGCGGCACACCTGCATCACGCACCCTGATGCACACCTTGATGGTGCGCGATTCGGCTTAAGGTGTTTACCAATCGGGCATCTGTTTGTTGGAGATTCTGCCGGTGTGACGCGACATCAGCGGCAGCGCGAGCTTTGCCGCGACTTTGCGAGAATAGGGTTCTGTTGAACCTGACAAATCAAATTATCCAATGGCATTACTCCCCTACGCCCTAGCCCGCCCTTTTTTGTTTGGCCTGGACGCTGAAACTGCACACGAGCTGACCATGGCCAGCCTGGCCCGCACGCAGGGCACGCCCTTAGCACTGGCTTATTGCGGCACGCGGGTTGACGACCCGATAGAGCTCGCTAGTTTGAAATTTGCCAATCGCGTGGGCTTGGCCGCTGGCCTGGATAAAAACGCGCACTGTATTGACGGCTTGGCCGCAATGGGCTTTGGCTTTGTGGAGGTGGGCACAGTCACACCCAAAGCGCAAAGCGGCAACCCAAAGCCGCGCATGTTTCGCCTGCCCGAGGCAAATGCACTGATCAATCGGTTGGGGTTCAACAACGAGGGCTTGGATGCTTTTATTGCCAACGTGCAGCGGTCTAAAGTTCGTCAGTCCAACTCAAAAACTCCGCTGATCCTCGGCCTGAACATTGGCAAAAACGCCGCCACGCCGATTGAAAATGCGGTCGATGACTACCTGATTTGCTTGAGCGGCGTGTACCCGCATGCCGATTACGTGACCGTCAATATCTCCAGCCCCAACACGAAAAACCTGCGTGCTTTGCAAAGCGACGAAGCGCTTGACGCGCTGCTGAGCGCCGTTGCCATGCGGCGTGACAAGCTGGTTAAACAACACCGCAAGCGCGTGCCGATATTCGTCAAAATCGCACCTGATTTAGACCAGGCTCAGGTGGAGGTGATTGCCGCCACACTCAAACGCCACGAGATGGATGGCGTAGTCGCCACCAACACCACCCTTAGTCGCGATGCAGTCCAGGGCATGCGCCACGCTGAAGAAGCAGGCGGCCTGAGCGGCTCACCCGTCCTCAGCGCCAGCAACCGCATCATCAGTCAGCTAAGAGCTGCTTTAGGCAAAAGCTTTCCCCTCATTGGCGTGGGCGGCGTGATGAGCGGCGCTGATGCGGTGTCAAAAATCAAAGCTGGGGCGGATGTGGTGCAAATCTACACCGGGCTGATCTACAAAGGACCAGAACTGGTGACGCAGGCTGCCAAAGCTATAAAAGAGTATCAAAAAGCTCATTAGACCAATAAATACGGGCGCAAGCAGCTACTAATTTAATAGTAAATATTAATAACTACAACAATGACATCACCCTACCCCCACCTGCTTGCCCCACTCGACCTGGGCTTCACCACTCTTAAAAATCGCGTGCTCATGGGCAGCATGCACACCGGTCTGGAAGACGGCCGCAAACACTTCCCGGCGATGGCGGCTTACTTTGCCGAGCGGGCGCGCGGCGGCGTGGGGCTGATGGTTACCGGTGGTTTTGCACCCAACATAGCGGGCTGGACCAAACCGTTTGCGGGTATGTTGGCCAGCCGTGGGGCGGCGAAGCGACACAAACTGGTCACGGACGCGGTACACGCTGAGGGCGGCAAAATCGCGCTGCAAATTTTGCACAGCGGCCGCTACGGCTACCACCCGCTGTGCGTGGCGCCGTCACGCATCCAGAGTCCAATATCACCCTTCACCCCGTTTGAACTCAGCGCTTCAGGCATTGAGCGGCAGATTCGTGCCTTCGTCCGTTGCGCATCGCTTGCGCGTGAAGCGGATTACGACGGCGTTGAGATCATGGGCAGCGAAGGCTATTTAATCAACCAGTTTTTGGTCAGCCACACCAACCACCGCAATGATGCTTGGGGCGGCAGTTATGCCAACCGGATGCGTCTGGCCATTGAGATTGTTCGCCGTACGCGTGAGGCTTTGGGGCCGGACTTCATCATCATTTACCGCTTGTCGATCATCGACTTGATTCCCGGCGGCAGCAGTTGGGAAGAAGTGGTTGAGCTGGCCAAGGCGATTGAAAAAGCTGGCGCAACCATCATCAACAGTGGCATTGGCTGGCATGAATCACGTGTGCCAACCATTGCCACGTCTGTGCCGCGCGGTGCGTTTACCTGGGTGACTAAAAAACTGCGTGATGAGCTACGCGCCGCCGGTTTGAGCATCCCCGTCATCACCGGAAACCGCGTCAACATGCCCGAAGTAGCTGAGCAGGTGCTGGCAGATGGCAGCGCCGACATGATCAGCATGGCCAGGCCATTTTTAGCCGACCCCGAGTTTGTCAACAAAGCCGCACAGGGTCGAACTAATGAGATCAACACCTGCATCGCCTGCAACCAAGCGTGTTTAGACCACGCCTTTAAAAACAAACTGGCCAGTTGCCTGGTCAACCCACGCGCGGGGCATGAGCTTGATTTGGTCATCAACATCGCCCCAGCCAAAAAACGCATTGCCGTAATTGGCGCTGGGCCAGCAGGTTTGGCTGCTGCCACCACATTGGCCGGGCGCGGCCACAGGGTTGATTTGTTTGATTCTGCGGACAAAATTGGTGGCCAATTCAACATGGCCAAACGGGTACCGGGCAAAGAAGAATTTGAAGAAACGCTGCGCTACTTCGGCCAGCGCGCCAAGCTGACGGGCGTGCAATTGCACTTGAACACACGGGTTGATGCAGCGTATCTCATCGCTCAGAAATACGACGACGTGATTCTGGCCACCGGCGTCAAGCCGCGCAACCCGCGCATCCCCGGCCAAGACTTGCCCGGCGTGCTGAGCTACATCGACGTGCTGCTGGGCAAACAACCCGTTGGCCAGCGCGTGGCGTTGATTGGCGCAGGCGGCATTGGCTTTGACGTGGCCGAATTCCTGGTCACGCCAGCAGGCCACTCCACCGCGATGAACCTGCCCGAATGGCTGGCCGAATGGGGCGTGGCTGACCCATCTACAGTGCGCGGCGGCGTGGTGCGACCTGTATCAACACCCGCAGCCCGGCAAGTCACGCTGTTGCAACGCAAGCCCGGCAAACTGGGCAACAACTTGGGCAAAACCACAGGATGGATTCACCGCGCAGCGCTGAAAATGAAAAACGTCGACATGCTGTCAGGCGTGAACTACGAGCGCATCGTGCAGCAGCCGGGCGGCCTGGGTCTGTTCATCACATACGGCGAAAAACGCACAGACGGCACGGTGCTGGAAGTCGACACCATCGTGCTGTGCGCCGGGCAAGAACCATTGCGAGAACTGCTTGAGCCGTTAAAAGCAGCGGACATCAACGCCCACTTGATAGGCGGCGCGCAAGAAGCAGGTGAGCTGGACGCCAAACGCGCGATTGACCAGGGGACGCGACTTGGAGCCAGGCTCTGAGTGGTGATTTATCGATCTTTCCTGAAGCAGCGATTGACAGCGCAACAAAAAAATACAGCATTCAAAACCAGCGCTTGAGCAGCCCCATCACCTGGTCAAAGCGCTTGCCATACGGCGGGTAAAACAAATCACCACGCGCCCATCTGGATTGCACCAGTACAGGTTTTTGCATTGTCAGCCGTAAAAACCCAGCCTCTCCGTGGTAGCTGCCCCAACCGCTTTCACCCACACCACCAAAGGGCAGATTCTCGTGGGCGATGTGCATCAGTGTGTCGTTGATGGTGACGCCGCCGCTGACTGTTTGTGCCAATACCCTGTCGCGCGCGGTGTGGTCGGTGCCAAACCAATACAGCGCCAGTGGTCTGGGTCTGGCGTTGATGTATCCAATTGCGTCGCCCAATGAGTCATATGGCAGCACTGGCAGGATGGGGCCGAAGATTTCTTCTTGCATCAGCTGTGCGTCTGCAGGTACATCAAACGCGAGTACCGGGGACATTTGGCGGTGTTCAGTCGCCTCACCACCGGTGTTGATGACTTGCAGTTTGGCACCGCCCTGCTCCGCTGCGGCCAGCATGGCCTGTAGGCGGGCGTGGTGGCGCGGGCTGATAATGGCGGCGTAATCCGGGTTGCCAGCGATGGTTGGGAAGAGCTTGGCCACGGCTTGGGCAAAGGCGTGGCCGAAAGCAGCTTCTTGGCCTTTGGGCAGTAAAACATAGTCAGGTGCAATGCAGGTTTGGCCAGCGTTCAGCAATTTGCCGTGGGCAATTTTGATGGCGGCTGCTTCCAGGTCACAACTGGCGTCAATGATGCAAGGCGATTTGCCGCCCAGCTCCAGCGTGGTGGGCGTCAGGTTGGCGGCGGCTGCTTTGGCCACGATGCGGCCTACGGAAGTTGAACCCGTGAAGAACAAATGGTCAAACGGCAGGCTGGAGAAATCTGCAGCCACCTCACCGTCACCCAACACCACACACACCTCATCGGGTGCAAAGGCCTTGCCAAGCAGCTCGGCCATCAGGGCCGATGTGTGCGGCGTCAACTCGCTGGGCTTGAGCATCACGCGGTTGCCGGCCGCCAGCGCGGTGATGACCGGACCCAAGGCAAGTTGTACCGGGTAGTTCCACGGCGACACCACACCCACCACACCCAGCGGCTGGCGCTGCAGGTAGGCGCTGGCAGGTTGCAAGTAGATGGGTGTACTGACTTTTTGCGGCTTCATCCACTTGGGCAGTGCCTTGAGCGTGTGCGACAACAGCGAGCGCAGCACAAACAGGTCGGCAATCTCAGTCAATTGCAGGCTGCGCACGCCAAAGTCTGTTTGTACGGCTTGCGCCAGGGCTGTGCCGTGGTCGTCAATCAACGCTTTCATGCGTAGCAAGCGATTGCGGCGAACATCCAGCGGCACGTCGATGTGTTGGCGGCTGGCGGCGTGCTGGGCGTTGAAAAGATCGCGAAGGTTTGGAGCAGTGGATGTTTGGGTCATCTGTGCATCATAAAAGCTGGACTGCGCTTGAAGTAGGGGAAGTAACCGATTTGCGGTTTTACCTGACACAATGCTATTTAATCAGGAGCTATTTGCGCTCTGATTTGTTGGTCTGCAGCCAATTCAATGCCTGATAATGTTAGTTTTAAATATCCTTTTTAACATTGCTCTGCCTACTAACGACCACAGGCTAGCAGGAGCGACATGCCTGCCAACACGTCGAACCAGATCACCAGGTTGGCAATGAAGAAAAGGAGGAAAAGGAGGTGAATGTCTTTGGGCGGGGCTGGGTTTTGCGTAGTCAACTGGCTAACCAAGTGAAATGTCCTGCACTTAAAGATTTAAAAAATAGTATTTAAACCCAAAGCACGCGCATGGCATTTGAGAAATCATCAGCCAAGCATTGCCAGTTTTCAACGCGGCCAACTTGCACCACGGGTTTGCCCGCCACATACACCTCACTCAGCCGCGCATCAGGGCTGGAGAAAATCATGGCGTCTAACACATGGTCATTGGGCACTCCCAGCAGCGCGGGCGATGTGGTGTCTACAACTGAAAAATCTGCTCGATTCCCTGCTGCCAAGCCGTCCATGTGTTGGCCACAGGCTGTGGAGCCGCCTGACAAAGCAGCGTTGAACAAAGCTGCTGCAGTTGATGTTTGATTCGACGCGGCGGCCACCACATTGCGTTGCCGCAAAGCAAAGCGCTGTGAATATTCAAGCAAACGCAGCTCTTCTTGCCAACTGCGGGTGACGTGGCTGTCTGAGCCTAGGGACCAGTTGCCCTGCATCTTGGCGTACGTAGGCAGGTCAAACACGCCGTCACCCAAGTTTGCCTCTGTAGTGGGGCACAGCACGATGGATGCGCCGCTGCATTTCACCCCTTCCAGCTCGGCGGGCGTGGTGTGGGTGGCGTGTACCAGGTTCCAGCTTGCATCCACACTCAGGTGGCTCATCAGCCATTCGATGGGGCGCTGGCCGGTCTCACAGATGCAGTCGGCAACCTCACCCGTTTGCTCAGCCATGTGAATGTGGATGGGCATATTGCGTGTTTTAGCGCAGGCGGCGGCTTCTTGCAAAGCGCCCTGCCCAACAGCGCGCAATGAATGCAAGGCCAAGCCGGTGTTGACCAATCCACGGCCAAACTGTTTTTCAATACCTTCACAAACTTTGAAAATCGAAGCAGGTGTTGATTTAAATCTTTGCTGGTCATCACGTAAGCCAGTCGCCGCAAAACCTGAGCGCATGTACAGCGTGGGCAGCAGCGTGATGCCGATGCCCACACGCTGGGCGGCGCGCACCAATGCGCAAGACATCTCGAGCGGGTTGGCATACGGCGTGCCGTCAATGTCATTGTGCAAATAATGAAACTCGCACACCTGGGTGTAACCCGCTCGCAAGAGCTCTGCGTACAGCAGCGCAGCGATGGCTTCAAGCTGCTGGGGCGTGATGCGCTGGGCAGCGCTGTACATGCGGTCGCGCCAGCTCCAGAAGTTGTCTGGCCCACCATCCGCACGCTCGGTCATACCCGCAATGGCGCGTTGAAAAGCGTGGCTGTGGGCGTTGACCAGACCGGGTAATACCGGGCCTGTTAAAAGCGTTGCTTGGCGCCGTTGGTCAACGCTGGCATTGGCTTCAATGCTTGCCCATGTGCCGTCATCAGCCACACGCAGCAGTACGTCTTTGGCCCACGCACCACTTACCCAGGCCATGGGTGCAAAGTAGTGTTTCAGGTTGTCAGTCATACAAAGCCTTTGCCGCTTGCAAACTGGCCTGAACCATGCGTTTGAGGATAGGCTGCAGTTGCGCAGCCCGTATTTCGTCGTAAGCAAAAGGCTGCGTTTCCTGCATGTACAGACTCTGGCATTTTTCAAGTTGCACAGCATGGACACGCTGTGCGGGTTGGCCGTAGTGGCGTGTGATGTAGCCGCCTTTAAACCGGCCGTTGACAACGTGCGTCAGGCCATCAATCGCACCTGCTGCTGCAGCAGAAATCTCTGCAGCCGCTGCAGTACCGCTGGCTGTGCCAATGTTCAAGTCAGGCAACGTGCCCTCAAACAACCAGGGAATTTGCGAGCGGATGCTGTGCGCGTCCCACAAAAGCACAAAACCGTGGATGGCTTTGATGCGCGCCAGCTCCGCCGCCAACGCATCATGGTATGGCTGCCAGAAGGTTTCACGGCGGCGTTTGACCTCTTGCGGCAAGGGCTCGTGCCCTGTTTTGTAAAGTAAGTCGCCGCTGAAAAAGTGCGTCGGACACAGCTCTGTATTGGCCGCACCGGGATACATGGGCGCATCATCGGGCGGCCGGTTCAAGTCAATTACGTAGCGTGAGTAACGAGGCTGCAACACGCTAATGCCGAGCGCAGGTAAAAAGTCGTACAGCCGGGCCAAGTGCCAGTCGGTGTCTTCAACGTGCAGGGCTCCAGGTTCATAACTGCTTTGTAATTCGAGCGGAATCTCGGTACCAATATGCGGCATGCTGACCAGCATGGGGGCCGTACCGGTTTGCAGCGAAAACGTCATAACGCAACCCCACCAAACACTGTTTGTCGGTGCGGGCAGCTGCCAAAAGCATAGCTAAGCTCAGCTGGCGAAGCCACGTCCCACAACACAAAATCAGCCCGCATGCCTGCTGCCAGTACACCGCGATCTTGCAAACCCAGTGCGCGTGCAGCGTTACGCGTCACACCACAAAGAGCTTCTTCAGGCGTTAACCTGAAAAGCGTGCACGCCATATTTAGCATCAGCAACAATGATGTGCAAGGTGAGCTGCCAGGGTTGCAGTCGGTTGAAATCGCCATGGGAACGCCTGCCGCTCTTAATTGGGCGACGGGCGGCAATCTTGTTTCGCGCAAAAAGTAAAACGCACCGGGTAGCAACACGGCTGTAGTTCCTGCTTGCGCCATGGCCTCTACACCTGCGTGGCTGAGCCATTCAAGGTGGTCACAACTGAGCGCGCCGTATCGTGCGGCCAGCTGTGTGCCGCCGCTGTCGCTTAGCTGTTCAGCATGCAATTTGACAGGCAAGTCCAATCCGCGTGCTGCTTGAAAAACCTGCTCAGTCTGCGCCACGCTGAACCCAATTCGCTCGCAGAACGCATCAACTGCATCGATAAGTCCTTCAGCATGTAGCAGCGGCAACATGCGCACTACCTCATCGACATAGTCATCCGTGCGGCCAGCAAACTCTGGCGGCACCGCGTGTGCGCCCAGGAAAGTGGTTTGTACCGAAACTGGATGCAAACTACCCAGGCTACGTGCCACGCGCAGCGTTTTGCGCTCGTGCTCCAAGGCCAAGCCGTAGCCAGACTTAATCTCAATCGTAGTCACACCTTCTGCCAGCAAGGCCAGCAGGCGCGGTGTGCTCTGCTCCAGCAACTCGGCCTCAGTGGCAGCGCGAGTAGCCTTAACGGTGGACGAGATGCCGCCGCCCGCCTTGGCAATGTCCTCATAGCTCGCGCCATTCAAACGCTGTTCAAACTCCCCTGCCCGGTTGCCGCCGTAGACCAGGTGCGTGTGGCAGTCAATGAGGCCTGGTGTGATGAGCGCCCCCAGCGCATCATGCGTTTGCGCGCCATTTTCCAGCAGGTCTGCGGGCAAGTCGCTGCGGGAGCCAACCCATTGCAGCAGGCCACCATTTACTACCAACGCTGCGTCCTTAATCAAGCCGTAGGGCTGGGATGCTCCGGGTTGCAGGGTAGTTGCTTTGCAATTGAGCCATACGCAAGAAGGTGAAGTCATAGATCAATTTCCATCAAAAGCACATCGGTGCTCAGTACCTGAACACCCACATGAGCATCGACAAGTTCCCAACCGAAAGAAAAAGGCAAAAGTTCATGATTTTCATCGCCGATTTGCACTGTAGCCCTTACTTTATGGGTGTAAGCAGCTATTATTTTAGGAGTATCTGTAGTCGTTTGGTGGCTTCCGTTAACTCGGAGCATACGCGCTGATGCACCACCCTGAACCATTAAATTAAAGTCTTGCGTCGCGCCGCCTTGTAACTCGCAGGTAGTCTGAGCGGCGCCGTCAAATACAAATGGTTGATCGCGTTGACTCAAATTATGTAGCGCACCGTCCACCGTCAAACAAACACCATCCCCTTCCAGCACAGCAAACCAGCGCTTGACGTCCGCAAAACTTGAAAACGGGCCGGACTGCACCACCTCGGCCACTGATGCGCGCCACTGCCAATCCTCTACTTTCGGCCAGGCCAACAGCTCCCGGGTTGTACCCCCTCCGTTGCGCCATGGCGTGGGTTTGACGTCATCCAAACTTACGGTTTGCCACGTCATGCCTGAAACTGCCCTGCAAAACTGTAACGTGTGCCGGGATACACCAGCCGCGCCACGCTGGCCACATGCGCGCCGCTAACGGTGCGACGCGTTATGGCCAGACAGGCCTCTGACGGTTTGATGCTCAGAAGTTTGGCAATTTCTTTGCCTGGCAGGCAGGCCTCTATCTGATAGCTGGCATCTGTTAGCGGTGCATGCGTCAAAAGATGGTGCGTAGGCGTTAGACGTGTGAAATCAGTCTGTAAAAAATCTGGCGCTGCAAGCGGGTTGACATAACGGTCTTCGTGTTGAATGGGAACTGCGTTTTCAAGATGCACCAACACGGTATGAAAAACTCTGGCACCCGCGCGCAAACCTAGCGTTTTAGCCAGCGCAGCAGTAGCCTTTTCGGTCGCTACCAGCAGCACACGGCTGGTATGGTTGTGACCGCGTTCTACGACTTCATCTTTAATGTCGCGAATGGTCAGCCGCGATGAAATTCGGTGCAGTTCAGCCACGCGCGTACCCGAACCCTGGATGCGCGTGACCATTCCCTCAGCCGCAAGCTCCCGTAGAGCGCGGTTGACTGTCATGCGGCTGATGCTGAACTGGGTCATCAGCGCAGTTTCGCTGGGCACCGCATCGCCTGGTTTCCAGCTACCCGATGTGATGCGGGTTTTGATAAACGCCTTGACCTGTTCGTAGGCGTGTAGTTTAAGTTGCACCATACCCATAGATTACCCCAGTTGACACAAGTTGTATAGACAACTATATTCACTTCAGTCAAATCGAGCCGGAGCTAAATCATGTCGGATTTATCGCATTCAAAATTCATGGGCAGCAAAGCCAGAACAGTCCGAGCGCCCCGTGGCAGCACAATTACTTGCGCCAACTGGCAAATTGAAGCAGCCCTTCGCATGCTGCAAAACAACCTTGACCCAGACGTGGCCGAAAACCCGAACGAGCTGGTGGTGTACGGCGGCATAGGCAAAGCAGCACGCAACTGGCCTGCGTTTGATGCAATTGTTGACAGTCTGCAGAAATTAAAACCTGACGAAACGCTGCTGGTGCAATCCGGCAAACCAGTGGGCGTATTTCGCACCCACACAAGCGCACCTCGTGTGCTGATTGCCAATTCCAACCTCGTACCCAAGTGGGCAACCTGGGAACATTTCAACGAACTGGACCGCGCGGGCCTCATGATGTACGGCCAGATGACCGCTGGCAGCTGGATTTATATTGGTACACAGGGCATTGTGCAGGGCACATATGAGACGTTTGTTGAAGCCGGCCGCCAGCATTACAACGGCGATTTGTCGGGCCGTTGGGTGCTGACAGCCGGGTTGGGCGGGATGGGCGGTGCGCAGCCGCTGGCAGCGACCTTTGCAGGCGCTTGCTCGCTCAATATTGAATGCGATCAGAGCCACATTGATTTCAGGCTGCGCACACGCTATGTCGACAAACAAGCCGCTACCCTGGATGAAGCATTGGCATTGATCAAGCACCACACGGATCGCAAAGAAGCCGTATCTGTTGCGTTGTGTGCCAATGCTGCAGATGTTTTTCCCGAGTTGGCTAAACGCACCCAAACTGGCCACATTCGCCCCGATATCGTGACTGACCAAACGTCAGCGCACGACATCATCAACGGCTACTTGCCCTCTGGCTGGACAAATGAGCGCTGGCTGGCAGCACGCAAAGACCCAGCGCAGCATGCGGCTCTCACTGAGGCCGCTGGCCAATCGTGTGCCACACAGGTCAAAGCCATGCTGGCCTTTCACGCCATGGGTATCCCGACGGTGGACTACGGCAACAACTTGCGCCAGGTCGCCAAAGATTTTGGCGTAGCCAATGCGTTCGACTACCCGGGGTTTGTGCCCGCCTATATTCGTCCGCTGTTTTGCAGCGGCACAGGGCCCTTCAGATGGGTGGCACTCAGTGGTGACCCTGAGGACATTGCCAAAACCGATGCCAAGATGAAAGAGCTTTTCCCGGCCAACAAGCACCTGCACCGGTGGCTCGACATGGCAGCGGAACGCATAGCGTTTCAGGGTTTGCCGGCACGTATCTGCTGGATTGGTCTGGGTGAAAGGCACATTGCTGGACTTGCATTCAACGCCATGGTCAAAAGTGGCGAGTTGAAAGCGCCGATCGTGATTGGTCGTGACCATTTAGACAGCGGCTCTGTCGCCTCACCCAACCGCGAAACCGAAGCCATGCAGGACGGCAGCGATGCTGTTAGTGACTGGCCCCTGCTTAACGCGTTGCTCAACACTGCCAGCGGCGCGACTTGGGTCAGCCTGCACCACGGCGGCGGTGTGGGCATGGGTTATTCGCAACATTCAGGCGTGGTCATCGTGGCCGATGGCACCGATGATGCCGCTGAAAAACTCAGCCGTGTGTTGTTCAATGACCCGGCCACAGGCGTGATGCGCCATGCGGATGCAGGCTATGACATTGCCAAGGCCAGCGCCAAAGCCAACGGCTTGAATCTGCCGATGATTGGCTGAACTGACATGGCGCACGAATTGCTCATTCCTGGTCAGTTGAGCCTGTCGCAACTGCGCAGGCTGTGCAGCGGCAAGCCCTTGCCTGTGCAACTCGACGGCGCTTGCCGCAAAAGCATTCGTGCCAGCGCTTTTATGGTGCAAAAAGCCGCTGACGGTGGCGCTGCGGTGTACGGTGTCAACACTGGTTTTGGCAAGCTGGCCAACACCCGGATTGCCAAGGCTGACCTGGCGATCTTGCAGCTCAAACTTTTGCGCTCCCATGCCGTCGGAGTGGGTGAGCCACTGGCTGAAAATATTGTGCGGCTGATTTTGCTGTTGAAAGCAGCCAGCCTGGCGCGCGGATATTCGGGCGTACGTGAAGTGGTGGTGGATGCGCTGCTTGATTTGTATAACCACGGTATCAGCCCCGTGATTCCGTGCCAGGGTTCGGTTGGCGCATCGGGTGACCTGGCCCCACTTGCGCATTTGTGTTTACCTCTGGTGGGCGAAGGCGAGGTGTTTTACAAGAGACAGCGTCAGTCTGCTTCGCAAGCACTGAACAGCGCGGGTTTACAACCAATAACCCTGTCCGCCAAAGAAGGCTTGGCGTTGATCAACGGCACCCAGGTGTCCACGGCGATGGCAATCGACGCCTTGTTTGCCACCGAGCGCGTGTTTGAGGCTGCAGTCATCGCAGGTGCACTGACGCTGGACGCCGCACGCGGCAGCGACGGCCCGTTTGATGCGCGCATTCATGAAGTACGCGGCCAACCTGGGCAAATCGAGTGTGCTGCGGCTTATCGCGCTTTAACTCACGGCAGTGCTATTCGCAAATCCCACCTGGAAGGCGATGACCGCGTGCAAGACCCGTATTGCCTGCGCTGCCAGCCCCAGGTTATGGGCGCTTGCCTTGACCAAATGCGGTATGCCGCGCAGGTGCTGGCGATTGAAGCCAATGCCGTGACAGACAACCCATTGGTGTTTGCAGCGGACGACGCGCTGGTTTCAGGCGGCAACTTTCATGCTGAACCCGTTGCGCTGGTATGTGACGCGTTAGCTGTGGTGATTGCTGAGGTTGGTGCTATCGCCGAGCGGCGCATTGCGATGCTGGTTGACACACATGTTTCTGGTCTGCCTGCGTTCCTCACGCCCGATGCAGGCTTAAATTCAGGCTTCATGATCGTGCATGTCACAGCGGCGGCGCTGGCGTCTGAAAACAAATCACTCGCCCATCCGGCCAGCGTAGACAGCCTGCCCACTTCCGCCAATCAGGAAGACCACGTCAGCATGGCGACCTTTGCCGCGCGCCGCCTGCAACCCATGCTTCACAACACCGCACATATTGTGGCCATTGAGCTGCTGGCCGCAGCACAGGGCATCGAGTTTTTGCGGCCTTTAGCAAGCTCCACCCCGCTTGAAAGCCTGCACTCATTAATTCGCAGCGCATCGCCCGCCATGATGCAAGACCGCAGTCTGGCGCCTGACATGACCGCCTTGCAAAAACTGGTGATCAGCGGTGAAATATCTGCCAGCCTGGATGCGCAGCTACCGGAATTACACGCATTGCGCCTGGCATGATCAATGCATACATTTATAAGCCCCACCCTTTTTTTAACCCACCGGAGAAAACCATGAGAAAACTGCTCGCCCTGTCCATCGTTGCCCTGGCTTGTGCTGCTGTGCAGGCGCAAGAAACCAAATTAACCTTTGCCATGTCTGGCTGGACAGGCTTTGCACCCATCACGCTGGCTAAAGAAGCAGGCATTTTCAAGAAAAACGGGCTGGATGTCACCATCAAGAAAATTCCGCAAAAAGACCGCCACCTTGCCATCGCATCAGGCGATGTGCAATGCGCCGCCACCACGGTTGAAACATGGATCAACTGGAACGCCAACGGCGTGCCGACGACGCAGATTTTTCAACTTGACAAAAGCTTTGGCGCTGACGGCATTGTTGTCAAAACTGGCATCACCAAATTCAGCGACTTGAAAGGCAAAACGATTGCCGTCAGCGCGCCGGGCACAGCGCCCTACTTCACGCTGGCCTGGATGCTGAAGAAAAATGGCATGAGCATCAAAGATGTCAAACTCGTCAGCCTGGAGCCACAAGCTGCGGCAAATGCCATCATTGCGGGGGTTGCCGACCTGGATGCCGCCATGACATATGAGCCGTTTTTAAGTGCAGTACGCGCCAAACCAGAGGCCGGCAAGATCATGGCAACCACGCTGGATTACCCCATGGTGATGGATACCGTTGGCTGCACACCCAAATTTCTGAGCGACAACCCGAAAGCTGCCAAAGCCCTCGCCGACAGTTACTTTGAAGCGCTGGAGATGATTCAAAAAGAGCCGAAGAAGAGTTTTGAAATCATGGGCGCCGATGTCAAGCAAACCGCTGAGGCTTTTGAAGGCAGCCAGAAGTTTTTACGCTGGCAAGACCGCGCAGCCAACCAGAAGTTTTTTGCAGGCGAGCATGCAGCTTTCAGCAAAGAAGCAGGTGACCTTCTGCTCGAGCTGGGCATTATTAAAGCACTGCCGGACATGACCAAATTAGCAGACACCAGATTTCTGAAGTAAACATCGCCCCCACGCTTGTTGCTTCGCGTAGTGCGCTGCTCCTTGATGGAGCCGCGTTTTTCTGGGGGCTGCCGGTCAAAAAACTTTTAGATTTACGGCTTCCCTGATAAACATATGAAACCTCTCCACCCCGTTGCACCCGGCACAAGAATCCTGTTGGGTGTCAGCTTTTTTGTGCTGTTCTTTGCCGTCTGGGCGGCAGTAACGTTTGGCGGTGTCGTGCCAAAAGTTTTTTTGGCGGATCCCATCACGATGGTGCGCTCGGGGTACGACCTGCTGGTTAACCAGGGCTTCATCAAGGACATCGGCATGACAGTGTGGCGCGTCTTTGGCGGCTTTGGGCTGGCTGCTGTCTTGGCAATTCCGCTGGGCGTGTTGATGGGCGCGTACAAGCCGATTGAAGCGTTTTTTGAACCCTTCGTCAGCTTTGCCCGTTACCTGCCCGCTTCAGCATTCATTCCGTTGCTGATTTTGTGGGCCGGCATAGGTGAGGCGCAAAAGTTGTCGGTGATTTTTATCGGCTCGTTTTTTCAACTGGTGCTGATGATGGCGGTCAGCGTAGGCAACACGCGGCGCGATCTGGTTGAAGCGGCTTACACGCTGGGCGCGACTGACCGGGGCATTGTGCTGCGCGTGCTGGTGCCGAGCAGCGCGCCCGAGATTTTTGAAACCCTGCGAATGGTGTTGGGCTGGGCCTGGACGTATGTGATCGTGGCCGAGCTGATTGGCGCGTCCAGCGGTATTGGCCACATGATCACTGACAGCCAGGCGCTGCTGGCAACGGATCAAATTATTTTCGGCATCATCGTGATTGGTCTGATTGGGCTGGTGACCGATCTGGCCTTCAAGGCCATGAACCGCAGACTGTTTCCCTGGGCGAAGTTATGAGACTACGTCAGGAAGATTTCATATGACCATTCTTGAAGTCAAAGGCGTCTCCAAAACCTTCATGGGTACAGGCGCTGCTAAAAGTACATTGGCCCTGCAAGCGACTGATTTGAGCGTTCAGGAAAACGACTTCATCACCATCCTCGGGCCCTCAGGCTGCGGCAAAAGCACGCTTTTGAGAATGGTCGCCGGGCTGGACACGCCAACCACTGGCAGCATCACGCTAGACGGCAAGCCAGTAATAGCCCCAGGCGCCGACCGGGGCATGGTGTTTCAAAGCTACACCTTGTTCCCTTGGCTCACCGTACTGAAGAACGTGTGCTTCGGCTTGCGTGAAAAGGGCCTGTCGCTGCCCGAGCAACTGGCGATTGCCCACCCGTTCATTGCCAAGGTAGGTTTAAAAGGTTTTGAAAACCACTTTCCCAAACAACTCTCAGGCGGCATGCAGCAGCGCACTGCGCTGGCCAGGGCGCTGGCCAACGACCCGCGCATGCTGCTGATGGACGAACCCTTCGGCGCGCTGGACCACCAAACACGTGAGCTGATGCAGGAACTGCTGCAGGGCATTTGGGAAGCTGAGCGAAAAACCGTGCTGTTTGTGACGCACGATATTGACGAAGCGATCTTCATGGGCAACCGCGTGGTTGTCATGAGCGCCCGGCCTGGCCGCATCAAATGCGACTTGCCTGTGGATATTGCCCACCCGCGCCACTATTCGGTCAAAACCACACCAATGTTCATGCAATTAAAGGCGCAATTGACGGAAGAGATCCGGGTTGAAGTGCAGCGTGCGTCAGCACTGGCGGCTGAAGCCAGTTAATTGCTATTAAATCAGGAGCTGCTTGCGCCCGTATTTATTGGGCTACAGGCTAATTTGATGCCTTTTTTATGGCGTTTTACAGGTAAACTGATGCCGGATGGCATTTTTTCAGCTGCCCCTACACTCCTCCCCTATGACCACCGAACGCGCCAAAGCCAAAAGTCCCAAATCCCTGTCTGGCCTGCTGCCTTTTCTTCGCCCTTACAAAGGCCGCATTGCACTGGCTGGATTTTTTCTTGTGATGGCTGCGGTGGCGACACTGGTGTTCCCGTTGGCGCTGCGCAGTTTGATCGACGGTGGTTTGGTCACGGCTGACACCAGCAATGCAGGTAAAGGCAGTCAATTACTGCTGCTTCGCACTCACTTCTTTGAACTGTTTGGGGTGGCGGCAGCACTGGGTTTGTTTTCAGCCGGGCGCTTTTACATGGTGAGCTGGCTTGGCGAGCGTGTCACGGCGGACTTGCGCAACGCGGTGTACGGCCATGTGCTCAGGCAAAGTCCGCAGTTTTTTGAGACCACGCAAACTGGCGAAGTGCTAAGCCGCCTGACAGGCGACACCACGCTGGTTCAAACCGTGGTGGGTTCATCGCTCAGCATGGGCCTGCGTAACCTGGTAATGGGTATTGGCGCGATTGGCATGCTGGTTTATACCAACCCGTAT
>ENA-OFCE01000211-OFCE01000211.1-metagenomes-genome-assembly--contig:-NODE-211-length-40062-cov-6.192541_pt1 | contig 40062 bp, 27 predicted proteins | sample MGYA00153388_OFCE01 | MGnify analysis MGYA00153388 | reverse complement strand
ATTGATTGATAAGGTGAGGAAACGGCCAAAAGGCGCGCTTGGTGTCGAACTCGGGCGACCTGATCGTAATGGACAGGCGAGGCTTCGAATCTGCCTTCGCGGTACGGGAAATCCGGATTTACATCCAGCAGAAATTTCCATGATCTTTGTCAAGGTAATCGCAGCTGGCCGCCCATAAAGTGCTTTGAAGTATTAAAGGCTGCAAAAGCCTGGGTGACAAGGAGACGACTTGGACCAGAGAGCACCGCTGCGGGTTGGGCTGTTCGCCACCTGTCTGGCCGACGTGATGCGGCCCAGCGTGGCGTGGGCACGCTGCGGCACGACTGCCCTGCCCTGGTCGCCAACGAGCCGGCCTGCGCGAGATGCGCGTCGAGGCCCAGCGGACCCGTCGCGTACGGCGCACACCGAGCACCGGCCGCGGCCGGGACATCAGTAAATCTAGATTGGAGACAACCGTGAGCTGGCAGCAAATCTACGATCCCTTCAACAACATGTTGATCTCCACCGTGCTCGCAGCCATCCCGATCGTGGTGATGCTGGTGGCCCTGGGCTTCCTGCACATCAAGGCGCATTTCGCGGCAGGGCTGGGGTTGGCTGCCGCGGTGATCGTGGCCGTGTTCGCCTACAACATGCCGCTCGACATGGCCGGCCGCGCCGCGATGTACGGCGGATTCACCGGCCTGCTGCCGATCGGCTGGATCGTGCTGAACATCATCTTTTTGCAACAGCTGGCCGAACAGAACGGCACTTTCAAGATCCTGCAGGACTCGCTGTCGAGCATCACCGACGACAGGCGCCTGCAGCTGCTGCTGATCGCCTTCTGCTTCGGCGCGTTCTTCGAAGGCGCGGCCGGCTTCGGCACGCCGGTGGCGGTGACCGCGGCCATCCTCATCGGCCTGGGCTTCTCGCCGCTGGCCGCGTCCGGGTTGAGCCTGATCGCCAACACCGCGCCAGTGGCCTTCGGCGCGCTGGGCACGCCTGTCATCACGCTGGCCCAGGTGCACGGCTACGACGTCATGGAAGTCAGCGCGATGATCGGCCGGCAGCTGCCGTTCTTCAGCCTGCTGGTGCCGTTCTGGCTCATCTGGGCCTTTGCCGGGCGCAAGGCGATGTGGGACATCTGGCCGGCCATCCTGGTCACCGGCCTGGCGTTTTCCATCCCGCAGTTCCTGGTGTCGAACTTCATCGGCCCGGAACTCGTGGACATCATCGCCGCGATCGTCTCGATGGTCTGTTTAGTGGCCTTTCTGCGCGTCTGGAAGCCCAAGCAGGTGTGGACCTCGCCCAAGTTGCGCGGCAATGACGTCAGTGCGCATGAAGCCAAGCCACCGCGGCCGGCGGTGCAGCATTCGCGTGACGACCTGGTGCGCGCCTGGACGCCCTGGGCCATCCTCACCGTGTTCGTCTTCATCTGGGGCCTGCCGCCGGTGAAGGCCTTCCTCAACGGCCTGTTTGCGCCCAAGTTCCCGATCGAAGGCCTGCACAACCTGATCATCAGGGTGCCGCCGGTGGTGCCCACCCCGCACCCTGAGTCTGCGATCTACACCCTCAATCTGCTCTCGGCCACCGGCACCGGCATCCTGCTGGCCGCCGTGATCGGCGCGCTGGTCATGAAGTACAAGCCGGTGGATATCGTCAAGACCTTCTTCCGCACCTTGGTGCTCGTGCGCTTCTCGCTGCTGACCATCGTGCTGATGCTGGCGCTGGGCACGCTGACGCGTTTTTCCGGCACCGACACCACGCTCGGCCTGGCCTTCGCGAACTCGGGCGTGTTCTACCCGTTTTTCGGCACGCTGATGGGCTGGATCGGCGTGGCGATGACCGGCTCGGACACCGCCAGCAACGTGCTCTTCGGCGGCATGCAGAAGGTGGCGGCCGAGCAGCTGGGGTTGAGCCCCAACCTGATGGGTGCGGCCAACAGCTCGGGTGGCGTGATGGGCAAGATGATCGACGCGCAGAGCATCGTCGTCGCCGCCACCGCCACGCGCTGGTTCAACAAGGAGGGCGTGATCCTGCGTTACGTGTTCTGGCACTCGCTGGCGCTGGCTTGCCTGGTTGGCCTGCTGGTGACGTTGCAAGCCTATGTCTGGCCATTCACGCTGATGGTGGTGCATTGATTCGTGGGCAGATGTTTCTCGGCAAGCAACCAGCCCCGGTGGAAGGACGATGATGCTGAAACCTCCTTATGACGAACTCGCCCGCCGCCTGGCGCAGCACCTGCCGCAGGCACGCCTGGTGTCCGACCCGCTGCGCCTGCTGACCTGGGGGTCGGACGCCAGCTTCTACCGCCTGACGCCGCAGTTGATGGTGGTGGTGGAAGACGAGGCCGAAGTCCGGCTCGTGCTGCAGCACTGCGCGGCCCTGGGCGCGCCGGTCACCTTCCGCGCTGCGGGCACCAGCTTGTCGGGCCAGGCCATCACCGATTCGGTGCTGGTGCTGCTGGGTGATGGCTGGCGAGGCATCAGCGTGTCGGCCGACGCCAGCCACATCAGCCTGCAGCCCGGCGTCATCGGCGCCGCAGCCAACCGCCGCCTGGCACCGCTGGGCCGCAAGATCGGGCCCGACCCGGCGAGCATCGACGCGGCCATGATCGGCGGCATCGCCGCCAACAACGCCAGCGGCATGTGCTGCGGCACGGCGCAGAACAGCTACCAGACGCTGGCCGGCATGCGCATCGTGCTGGCCGACGGCACGGTGGTGGACACCCAGGAAGTCGCCAGCCGAGCAGACTTCGCGCGCCAGCGGCCCGACTTGGCCCAGGGCTTGGCTGCTTTAGCGCAGCGCACGCGCGACGATGCGCCGCTGGCGGACCGCATTCGCCACAAGTTCCGCATGAAGAACACCACCGGCTATGGCCTGAACGCGTTGCTGGACTACAGCGACCCGGTGGACATCCTGTCGCACCTGATGATCGGCAGCGAAGGCACGCTGGGCTTCATCAGCGAGATCACCTACTACACGGTGGAAGAGCACGCCCACAAGGCCAGCGCGCTGATCCTCTTCAATCACCTCGAAGCCGCCTGCAGCGCGGTCACGCTGCTGAAGCACACCCCGGTGGTGGCGGTGGAACTGCTGGACCGCGCTTCCATGCGCGCCGTGCAGGACAAGCCCGGCATGCCCGCTGCGCTGCGCAACCTGCCCGCCGACGCCGCCGCGCTGCTGGTGGAAACACGCGCCGCCACGGCCGTGGCGCTGTCGGTGAAGATCGATGCCATCGCCGACGCGCTCGAGGGCACGCCCCTCGCCACTCCACTGCGCTTCACCACCGATGCGGCCGAGGCCGCAGCGCTGTGGAATGTGCGCAAGGGCATCTTCCCGGCCATCGGCGCGATGCGCGCCACCGGCACCACGGTGATCATCGAGGACGTGGCCTTCCCGGTCGAGCGCCTGGCCGCAGCCACGCAAGACCTGCAGCGCCTGTTCGTGGCACACGGCTACCCCGACGCGATCGTCTATGGCCACGCGCTCGAGGGCAACCTGCACTTCGTCTTCACGCAGGACTTCGGCGCGGCGGCCGAGGTGCAGCGCTACAGCCGCTTCATGGATGCCGTGTGCGCGCTGGTGGTGCACAAGTACGACGGCAGCCTGAAGGCCGAACACGGCACGGGCCGCAACATGGCGCCGTTCGTCGAGATGGAATGGGGCACACCGGCCTTCCGCACGATGCAGGAGATCAAGGCCCTGCTCGACCCGCAGGGCCTGCTCAACCCCGGGGTGATCCTGAATGCCGATGCGCGGATCCACCTGAAGAACCTGAAGCCACTGCCGGCCGCAGACCCCTTGGTCGACAAGTGCATCGAGTGCGGTTTCTGCGAACCGCAATGTCCGTCACGCGGCCTCACGCTGTCGCCGCGCCAGCGCATCGTCGGCTGGCGCGAGATCAGCCGGCTCGACGCGCTGGGCACCGAGCCAGAACGGTCCACCGAGCTCAAGAAGCTTTACGACTACCAGGGGCTGGAAACCTGCGCGGGCTGCGGCCTGTGCGCCACGGCCTGCCCGGTGGGCATCGAAACCGGCCTGCTGGTGAAGGCCTTGCGCGGCCAGCGCGCGGGGGCCTTGGCCAGGAGCGTGGCCGATGTCGCGGCCCGCCACTACGGGCCGCTGACCACCGGGGTGCGCTGGGGCCTGGGCGCGGCCGACTTCGCCCACGGCATGCTGGGCACGACGGTGATGAAGGGCGCGCTCGACGGCTTGCGCAAGGCCTCCGGCGGGCGGCTGCCGAAGTGGTCGCCGGCGCTGGCACGGCCGGTGCACTTCGTGCCCAAGCCACAGCCCATGCAGCGCGCCGAGCGCGTGGTGTATTTCCCTAGCTGCGCCTCGCGCAACATGGGCCCGCAGCGCGGCCATGAAGGCGTCGAGGCACTGCCCACGGTGGTCGAACGCCTGCTGCAGCGCGCCGGCTTCGACGTGCTGTACCCGCCGGCCCTGGCCGGCCAGTGCTGCGGCCAGCCCTTCGAGAGCAAGGGCCTGACGGACGCGGCCAACGCCAAGTCGGCCGAACTCGAGGGCGCCCTGGCGCAAGCCAGCGAAGGCGGCCGCTGGCCCATCGTCTTCGACACCAGCCCCTGCGCTTACCGCATGAAGAGATACCTGGCTGGCCGCCTGCCGGTGTTCGACAGCGTGGAGTTCGCGCACGACACCCTGCTGCCGCGCCTGACAATCACGCCGCAGGCCCAGGCCGTGGCCGTGCACCCGGTGTGCAGCGTGCGCAAGATGGGCACCATGAACAAGTTCGAGGCCATTGCCCGCCGCTGCAGCGAGCAGGTGGTGACGGTGGACGAGGTGCGCTGCTGCGGTTTCGCCGGCGAACGCGGCTTCATGCGGCCCGAGCTGAACGAACATGCGCTGCGCCATCTCAAGGCGGCTCTGCCCGAGGGGTGCCACACCGGCTACTCGACCAGCCGTACCTGCGAGATCGGGCTGTCGGAGATGGCAGAGATGCCATACCAATCCATCCTGTACCTGCTGGAAAGCCGCAGTTCCGCCGGCCCGGACACCACAATCGATGCCAGTGCCACGAATCTGAAGCCCGAGCCTCGATGAACGACGACATCACCACCCTGCGCGTCCAGCTGCAAAGACTCAAAGCCCTGCACGAAGAAGGCTCGCTCGACGCCAAGGCCTACGGCACGGCCAAGGCACCGCTGGAACGCAAGCTGCTCGACAGCGTGCTGGCGGCACCCGCGAACGCACCCGCACCCGCACCGCCGCGCCCCAACCGCAACCTCATCGCGCTGCTGGCCGTGGCCGTGGTGGCCGTCGCCGGCGGCGGGTACTTGTGGAAGGGCTCGCCCGGTGCGCCCAGTGCCTCCACGCCCGGTGCCACACGCTCGGCCGCCGCCACGGAGGACGGCGTGGCCCCGCCGCACAGCGAGAGCGACAACGAACAGCAGTTCGTGGCGGCAGTGGCCCAGCTGGCCCAGAAGTTGAAGACCCAGCCCGACAACGCCGAAGGCTGGGCCATGCTGGCGCGGTCGTATTCACGGTTGGGCCGCCATGCCGAGGCCGTGCCCGCCTACGAGAAGGCGGTGGCACTGCGTGGCGATGACGCGCGCCTGCTGGCCGACTACGCCGACACGCTGGCCGTGCAGAACGACCGCAGCCTGACCGGCGCACCGATGAAGCTGGTCGAACGCGCCTTGAAGATTGACCCCGACAGTCCCAAGGCGCTGGCCCTGGCCGGCACCGACGCCTTCGAGCGCAAGGACTACACGGTCGCCGTGCGCTATTGGGAAACACTGGCCCGGGGCATGCCCGCCGACAGCGCGCTGATGCCCGAACTGCAAAGCAGCATCGCCCAAGCGCGGCAGCAGGGCGGCATGCCCAAGGCGGCCACCCCGTTCGCAGCGGGCGCGTCGACGTTGCAAGGCAGCGTGCGGCTGTCGCTCGCGATGGCCAAGCTGGCCGCTCCAACCGACACGGTCTTCATCTTCGCGCGCGCTGCCGAGGGCCCGCGCATGCCGCTGGCCATCCTGCGCATGCAGGTCAAGGACCTGCCGCTGAAGTTCACGCTCGACGACACCACCGCCATGTCACCCGCCACCCGCTTGTCGCAGCATGCCCGCGTGGTGGTCAGCGCCCGCGTGAGCAAGAGCGGACAGGCCACGCCCGCGCCGGGCGACCTGGTCGGCCAATCGGCGCCGGTGGCCAACGCAGGCGCGGGCGTGGACATCGAGATCAACGAACTGGTCAAGCCCTGAAACGCAAACCGCCCGGAGCCATGTCGCGATGCCCACCTTTTCCACCGCTGCGGCCTTGTTGACCGCCTTGCTTTACTTGCCTCAGGCGACGGGAGCACAAGCGCAGGCTCCACCACAAGCACAAGCCCAAGTACAAGCGCGGGAGCAGGAGCAGTCGCGGGGCGAGCTGCTCTACCGCACCCACTGCGCGCAGTGCCACACCTCGCAGATGCACTGGCGCGAAAAGAAGACGGTGCGCGACTGGCCCAGCCTGCGCGCCCAGGTCATGTTCTGGCAGGCTCAGGCCCGGCTCGGTTGGGGTGAAGAAGACATCACCTTGGTGGCGCGCTACCTGAACGCCGCCTACTACCGTCTGCCGCCGCCACCCGACGCCAAGACGGCAGGCGCGCGGCCCGACGCGCACGCGGGCGCAACGCTGCCCTTGATTACCGGCCAGTAGCCCGGGCGCTGAGCGCGGACTCAGTGCCGCCCGTGCTGCTTGACGATGTAGTTCGTCAGCTCGCTGGACTGCACGGACAGCCGCGTCTGCACGCGCTGCACGGTGCGCACGATGGCGCACATCACCGCGTGCAGGATGCGGGGGTGGGTGTCGATCAGGCTTTCCAGATGTTCGCGCTCGAGCACCAGCACCTGGCCGTCGCTGGCGCCGACCAGCGAGGCGTGGCGTGGTGCGCCGTTGAGAAAGCCCAGTTCGTGCGCGAAGTCGCCCGGCTTCAAAGTGGCCAACACGGTCTCGTCGGGCGTGCCGCGGTGCTTCACGATGCAAAGCGAGCCCTGCACGATGACGAACAGGCGGCTGTCGTCCTGGCCTTCTTCGGCCAGCAACTGGGCCGCCTGCACCGCTTCCAGCCGCAGCCGTGTAGACAGCACGGCCCGCTGCGATGCATCGAGACCGGTGCACAAGGGATTGGCCCGGACGGCTTCGAGCAGGGTGGGGTCGGCGCTGTTCATCATCATCTCGCACGTGGAGCCGGGCCAGCCGGCGGCATGCAGCGGACGATAGGCCGTGCCCCAGGCCGGTGTTTGATGCAGGTCAAGGCGCGCGCTGCCCTCCCGCGCCTCGGCACCGCGGGCGTTGTGCGCCGACGACGATGCCGGCGCGGATTGGCCACGGCTTTGCGATGGATGCCGATGCAGGCGGATGAAGACCACTCCTTGATCTGGCGCAAGTGACGCCGGGGCGGGTTGCATATGGTCAGTCCGTGCCTTTCTTCGAAAAAATATCCACCATGGGCGACACCCGCGGCAACCTCGTCAACCGCGCGCTGCGGTTGACAGGCACCGACATCAGCCTCGCCGGTGTGCTGCGCGTGCCCCTGGGTTCAGGCCGGCCATGACCGAACTGTCCCGCACCTTTGGCAAGCACAGCGTCGACGCGCAGGAACGCGAACAGCGCATTCGCCGTGTCTTCGAGGCCGTGGCCGCGCGATACGACCTGATGAACGACCTCATGAGCGTGGGCATCCACCGCCTGTGGAAGCGCACGCTCGTGCGCATGGCGGCACCTGCGCCCGGTCAGGCCATCGTCGACCTGGCCGGTGGCACCGGCGACGTGGCCGCGCTGATGGCCGCACCCGACCGGCGCGTGACCGTGTGCGACCCCAGTCTGGCGATGATGGACGTGGGCCGCGCGCGCGGCCATCCACACCCAAACCCGCACCTGCACTGGCTTGAAGGCACGGCCGAACGCATCCCGCTGCCCGCGGCCTCGGTGGACACCGTGACGATTGCCTTCGGCATCCGCAACGTCACGCGCATCGAAGACGCGTTGGTCGAGGTGCTGCGCGTCCTCAAGCCCGGCGGCCGCCTCCTGTGCCTGGAGTTCTCGACGCCGCACGCGCCGATCCGGCCCATCTACAACCTGTTTTCCTTTGCGGTGATCCCACGCCTGGGTGCGTGGATCGCGCAGGCGCCCGAGGCCTACAGCTACCTGGTCGAGTCGATCCGCCGCTTCCCCGATCAACGGGCCTTCAAGGCCTTGATCGAGCAAGCCGGCTTCACCGACGTGAGCTACCGCAACCTGAGCTTGGGCATCGCGGCCATCCACACCGGCACGCGGCCTGCAATGCCATGTCCGTGAACCGCAACGCTGTCCACATCATCCGCGGTGTGCGCTCGGGATCGCTCGCCGCGTGGATGGTGGCGGTGCGCCCGCACAGCCTGCTGGTGGCCTTCAGCCCGGTGCTGGTGGGTGCCACGCTGGGCTTTGCCCGCACCGGCAGCATCGACGCGCTGGCCGCCCTGCTGGTGCTGGGGTCGGCGCTGCTGGTGCAGGTCATCACCAACATGCAGAACGACGTGGGCTACACCGTGCGCGGCGGCGACAGCAGCGGCACGCGCACCGGCCTGCCGCGCGCCACGGCGAATGGCTGGCTGAGCGTGCGCCACGTGCGCGCCGGCATCGTGCTGGCGGCGCTGGTGGCTACTGCGCTGGGCCTGGTGCTGGCGGCCTACCGCGGCTGGCCGGTGCTGGCCATCGGCGTGGCCTCGCTGCTGGCGGCGCTGGCCTACATGGGCGGGCCCAAGCCCATCGCCTACACGCCCTTCGGCGAGCTGACGGTATTCGTCTACTTCGGGCTCGTGGCGGTGATGGGCACCGACTGGGTGCTGACGGGCGCCATCGGCGTCGACACCGCGCTGGCCTCGCTGGCCATCGGCGGCCTGGCCGCAGCGGCCTTGGCCGTCAACAACCACCGCGACATCGCGCACGACCGCCTGGTCGGCCGCCGCACCTTTGCCGTGGTCTTCGGCGAGCGCGCGTCGCTGGCGCTGTACAGCGCGCTCCTGCTCGGCCCCCTGGCCATCGTCCCGTTGCTGGCCCTGCTCGGGCGCTCACCGGCCCTGCTGCTGCCCTTGCTGCTGTGGCCCGCGGCATTGCAGTTGCGGCGCGACTTCGGCCGTTGCGCCCCTGGCCTGGCGTTCAACGCCATCCTGTTCCGCACCTTCCGCCTGGAGTTGTGGTTCGCCGCACTCCTGGCGGCGGGCGCCTTGCTTGGCCGGGCGATCCGGTGAGCGCGACCTCGATCCGGCGGCGCGACGTTTTGGCGGCGGCGGGCCTGGCCTGGGCCGCGCGCCCGGCCCGGGCGCAGCATGCGCCTGCGAAGTTCCCCAGCCGCTCCGTGCGCCTGGTGGTGCCGTACTCGGCAGGCATCGGGCCCGACGTGGTCGCGCGCAGCGTGGCCGCACAGCTGGCCCGGCAATGGCAGCACACGGTGTGGGTGGACAACAAGCCTGGCGCCTCGGGCATCGTGGCCTTCGGCGACGTGCGCCGCACCGCGCCCGATGGCCACACGCTGTTCCTGGCGGACACGGCCACGCTGGCGGTCAACCCGCTGCTGCATGCCAGCCTGCCCTACGACCCGCAGCGCGATCTGGTGCCGCTGACCCTGCTGTTCCGCGCCACGTTCCTGCTCTGGACGGGCGGCAACCACCGCTGGCGCTCGCTGGTGGACATGCAGGACGCCGCCCGCCGCGAACCCGGTCGGCTCAGCTACGGCACCCTGGGCAACGGCCACGCCAGCCACGTGGCGGTGGAAAGTTATGCCCGCGCCGCCGGCCTGCACTTCCTGCACGTGCCGTTCAAGGACGCCGGCACGCTGTTCACCGCCGTGGCGTCTGGCGATGTCGACTTCACCACTTTCAGCATGAACAGCCTTGCCGGCCTGTACCAGGCGGGCCGGCTGCGCCCGCTGGCCGTGGCCGCGCGTCGGCGGCTGTCCAGCCACCCGGACATCCCCACGCTGCCCGAGGCCGGCGGCCCGCCCGTCGAGATGCACCCCTGGGCGGCCCTCGTCGCCGTGGCCGGCACGCCGGCGCTGCTGCTGGAACAACTGCACCGCGACCTGACCCACGCCATGACGCAGGCCGACGTGCTGTCACGCAGCAGCCAGGCCGGCTTCGAAATCACGCCGTCGTCGCCGCAGGCCCTGCGCGAGCGCATCGAGGCCGACATGGCACTGGTGCGCCCGCTGCTCGCCGAAGGCCGCATCGCGCGGCTGTAGCTCGGCAACGGGGCCCGTCACCATGATCGTGCAACGTTCGGCATTGCTGGCCCAGCCCGCAGCGCATCTGTTCGACGTCATCGAAGCGGCCGAGCACTACCCGCGCTTCCTGCCCTGGTGCGTGGGCGCCGTGATCGTCAGCCGCGACGACGATGTCGTCTCGGCCGACCTGCGGGTCAGGCTGGCCGGCGTGAATTTCTCGATGCGCACGCGCAACCCCAAGCGGCGGCCCGCCTACATGGCCATCCACCTCGAGCGCGGACCCTTCCGGCGCTTCGAGGGCGAGTGGAAACTCACGGCGCTGGCGCCCGACGCCTGCAAGGTGGCCTTCATACTCGACTACGAGTTCGACAGCGGCTTCATGACCCGGGCCGCAGGGCCTGTCTTCAGGCACGCTGCAGACACCTTGATGGACGCGTTCGTGCGCCAGGCGCAGACGCTGCCCGTGGCCCCGACACGCCAGCCGTTGCCCACTGAGCCGGCGGGGCCACCGAAATGACCGACGTCACCGTGCGCCCCGAATTGATCGACCTGCATCCCTTGCTGGCGCGCCTGGTCAAGCTCACCGGCGCCGATGTGGTCAGTGCAGACGGCTACGACCGCTGGGCCTGCCAGAGCGGGCACGCCATGGTCGTCTTTACCAGGGACCCCGATCTCTTCGAACTGCCTCTGGACCTGGCCGCCGTGGTGCCCGAACTGCAGGCCACCGCGGGCGGCGGTCTGCGCATCGGATTGCTGCCGCCAGCGGCGTCATCCGCCATCGCGGCGCGCTACCGGCTTGCCCACTGGCCGGTTTTCGTGATGCTGCACGACGGGAAGTTCCTGGGCGCGGTGGAAGCCACTCGCGACTGGGAGAGCTACACCGCCGAGCTGTTGCGCTTGCTGGCGGCCGCGCCGGGCAAGCCCGCCGTCGGCGACGGCACGCCCAGCGCGTGAAACCTCTCGAAGGACGGCCCGGGTGCGGCCGACCCGCCGGGCAGCACCGATCGACGCCGGACTTGCGCTGGGTCAAGGCGGCAACGCGCCGAAGCGGCTGCAATCAAGGCGTAAGCCACGACAACCGAAGGAGAGACCCGATGACAACGTTTCACGCAGTGGTCTGGACAGACCACAAATCCGCGCAGGTGTTGCAGTTCGACGCCGAGCATGTCGAGGCCCAGAAGGTCAAATCGCACAGCCACCATACCGCGCAGCACGGCAGCAGCGTGCGAACGGAGCATGAATTCTTCGGCCATGTCTGCGACGCGCTGGCGGACATTCCAGAAGTGCTCGCAGTCGGCCCCAAGACCGGCATTGCCGACTTCGAGCGCTATGCCCGCAAGCACCGCCCGGAAGTCGCGGCACGCATCGTGGACTTCTCGGTGGTGGACCATCCGTCCGAGAACCAGCTGGTGGCATTGGCGCGAAAGTACTTCCTGAAGCATGACCGCACGAGCGGCACGCCCACCCCTTCCTGAGCCGCGCCGTTCTGCATTGAGGGACTTTCGATGAACACCTTGATCTTTGCTCCATTCGCCTTGTTGTCCGGGCTGGTTGCGCTGGCTGTTGCAGCGCCTGCTGTGCACGCCGCCACCCCGGCCGAAATGCTGGCCGGCTACGTCGCGCAGGCCGGTTCGCCGGCGTCGCCCGAGCGTGGCGAGAAGCTGTTCAACACCAACTTCGGCAAGGACCTGGGGCTCAGCTGTGGCTCTTGCCATGGTGCCGTGCCCACCAAGACAAGCCGCCACGCGATCTCTGAAAAACGCCTGGAGCCGCTGGCCCCGGCCTTCAACGACAAGCGCTTCACCGACCGGGCCAAGGTCGAGGGCTGGTTCCGCATCAACTGCAAGGACGTGATGGCGCGGGAATGCACAGCCCAGGAAAAGGCCGACGTTTTGGGCTGGCTGGTGTCCCTCTAGCCCTGAGCGGCCGGTCCCGCGTCAGAACGCGTGCCGCATTTCGGCGGCGATCACAACGCCAGCGGCAGCGGCAGCGGCCTGACCACCGTCGGCGCAGCCAGCTTCGGACACGGGCTGCATCAGCGCCCACTGTCTGACGCAGATCAAACATCAACGCACTGCCTGCCGCAGTTGCCTTCGCGCATCGCAGAATTCAAACTGCTTGACCCCGTGTCGATGCGTTTGACATCCCAGTTTGCCCACCCGTTCAGGAGATGCACCCATGAGACTGCCGATCGTTGTTGCCGCCGCGCTCGCATTCACTGCCCTTGGCGGTGTTGCCCATGCTGCCACTGGCGAAGAAGTCATTGCCGCGCAGAAGTGCAGCAAGTGCCACACCGCCAAAACGACCAAAAAGGGCCCTTCGTATGCTGACGTGGCCGCCAAGTACAAGGGCAATGCCAACGCCGCCGCGATCCTGTTCAAGGGCCTGAAGACGGGCGGCAAGATGGGCGACGAGGACGATCACAAGAAGCTCGAGGTCTCCGACGACGAGATCCGCGCTGTGGTGGCCGCGGTCCTGACCGCCAAGTAGCCCATCCCGTGGATCGGGATTTATCCGGCACCTGAGGCAAGCGCCCGGCGGTTGTTGACGCAGCGCAAGTTGCGAGCCCGAGTGCCGCCCTATGGTCGCGGCGTTTGCCGACAACTTGATGGAGTTCGACGATGGCACCGACCCCGAAGCCCGGCCTCATTCGTCGCTTGTTGGGGTGGCTGTTCAGCCCCTCGGCCAAATGGCCGGTGTTCGCGCTGCTGCTGGTGGGTCTGGTGGCCGGCGCGGTGGGCGTGGTCGGCACCCAGGTGGCCGTGGCCGTCACCGGCACGAACGAGTTTTGCGGCAATGCGTGCCATTCCCATACCAAGTTCGTCTACCCCGAATACAAGGTCTCGGTGCACGGCAGCAACCGCACCGGCGTGCAGGCCACCTGCAGCGACTGCCACATCCCCCACAGCTACCCGGCCAAACTGTTCTACAAGGCCAACGCCGGCATCCGTGACGGCATCGCCGAAATGCGGGGTGCGATCTCGACGCAGGAAAAGTTCGAGGCCAAGCGCTGGGAGATGGCCAACCATGTGTGGGACGAGATGCGCGCCGACAACTCGGCCAACTGCCGCACCTGCCACACGCCCGAATCCATGAATGCCGCCAAGCAGACCGAAGATGCATTGAAGCAGCACAAGAAGTTCGCGGCGGGCAAGGCTACCTGCATCGACTGCCACACCGGTGTGGCGCACAAGGAACCCGAAGAGCCCAAGGCTGCCCAGCCGACGGCGGCGGCCCCGGTTGGATAGTTGAAAGCTGATCCAGATCAGACTTTTCTCGCGGCCCGACAAGACACTCGTCAACGCGCACCGGGGAACTGTTTGCCAAGCGGCGGACTGGACCGGTCGACAGGAGGATTCCGATGGCCCAGATCGAGAACCGCCGCTGGTCAGCACTGCTGGCAGCCGGCTTCGTCGCAGCCCTTCTGTCCGCATGCGGCGGCGGTGATGGCGGCTCTGCGGGGCCGGCGGGAGCCGCAGGCGCCCCCGGTGCTGCCGGCCCGGCCGGCCCCCCAGGTACGCTCGGCCCTGCAGCCACCGCCGCGGTCAACGTGGCCGCGCTCGGCGCACAGGCCTGGGAAGACGCGCAGTGGAAATCCGCGGTCACGCGGGTGACGGTCGCCGGGGCACCGGTCGTCGAATTCACCGTGGCCGACGCCCTGGGCAACCCCGTCGTCGGTCTGGAAAAATTAACGGCTCGCAGCGCCACCGCGACCGTCGCGTCGTATCCGAACGTGTCCTTCGCCCTGGCAAAGCTGGTGCCCAGCACACCCGCCAAGCCGAGCACGTGGGTCAGCTACATCGTCACCACCGTCCCCACCACGACGACGGCAGCGGCCCCCACCCGCCCCGGCACGGACAACACCGGCAGCCTGGCGGCCATGGCCGACAAGCCCGGCAGCTACCGCTACACCTTCTTTCGCGACGTGACGACCATCAAGACCCAAATCGACGGCATGACGGTGTCCGGCGCCAACAACAAGGCGCAGCTCGGCGACCTGACGTGGGCGCCCAACCTGAATCACCGCCTGACGATCCAGATCAGTGGTGCCGCACCGGGCACGGGTTCCAACACGGCCAACGGCGTGCAGGCCACGCCCGCGGTCAACATGGCCAACCCGATCAACGTCACCTACGATTTCATCCCGGCCACCGGCCGCGAACTGGCGGCCGCCGAACTGACGCGCGAAGACGTCAACATCGACAGCTGCAACACCTGCCACGGCAAGCTCGCCCTCCACGGCGGCAGCGCCCGGGTCGAAGTGCGCTACTGCGTGGTCTGCCACACCGAGCAACGCGGGTATGGCTTTGCCAACGTCGCGTCTACCGCCGGCAAATTCCCCGCGCTGACCGAGACCAAGACGGTCAATGCGGCCACCGGCATCACCAGCTACAGCTACAGCCCCGAGACCCGCATTGCCGATGGTGAAGTGCTGGGCAACTTCACCACCCTGATCCACAAGATCCACCAGGGCCAGACCCTGGCCAAGGACAACTATCACTATGCCGGCCTGGCCTTGAACAACAAGGGCTTCTCCAAGCTGGGCGACGGCCAGCGCATGTGCACGACCTGCCACGACGGCAAGATTGCGCCGACGGCAGACAACCACGTCAAGCTGCCCACGCGCACCTCTTGCGGCGCCTGCCACGACGGCATCAAGTGGGACACCGGCACCGGTTCCACGCTGGCCGACGCGGCCGCGGCCACTGCAGTGGGGTCGGCGATGGCCACCTCGGGCCACCGCGGCGGCCCGGCTGCCGACGACGCCAATTGCGCCTCGTGCCACACGCCGACCTTCATCCGCATCTCGCACCGGATGGAGAACATCACCAAGAACAACCCCACCATCACCGACGGCCTGGCCAGCTTCAGCTACGACATCCGCACCGCGACGGTGAATGCAGCCAACGACCTGGTGATCGAGTTCGCCATCCGCCAGCGCCTCGCGCCGTCGACCACGGACACGCTGGTCACGCTGGTGGCCCCTGCGGCCAGCGTCGCCCACCCCTTGGCCGGCTACACGGGCGGACCCAGCTTCCTGCTGCCCTACACGATGAGCCAGGACGACATCACCACGCCGGTGGACTACAACAACCTCGGTCGGACCTCGGCGCAGCCACGCAGTGTCAGCGTGGCGTCGCTGTTGAGCACCGGCAACGCAGCCAACGGCAGCCTGTTGCCGTCGGCTGCCAACCCGGGCTACTACATCGCCACGGTCCGGGGCACCGGCCAGTGGTCGTACCCGGTCGGCGCGCGGATGCGGGCGGTCGCCCTGCAGGGCTACTTCAACCAGATCACTCCACCCGCGACGGCCGCCGCGCCAAACGGCCGGCATGCGATTTCCGTGGTCAAGGCCGTCACGGGTGACGCGGTGCGCCGCACCGTCGTCGATTCGAACAAGTGCGCCAACTGCCACGAATGGCTGGAAGCACACGGTGGCAACCGCGTGCTGGAGCCGCAGGTCTGCGTCACCTGCCACGTGCCGGGCATGGCCACCAGCGGGCGCGGCGTCAGCGATGCCTTCCTGAGCACCTACAACTTCAACATCGCGCAAACCAGGATCCTCACCGACTGGGGCTTCAACAAGTCGTTGCCCAACGCTGCGCTGAAGTTCCCGGTCACCAGCAACAACTTCAAGGACATGATCCACGGCATCCATGCCGGCCGGGAACGCGTGACGCCGTTCCAGGACGCGCGCGACTCCACCGGCCGCGGTGTGATCGACCTGCTGGACTTCAGGCGCATGGACTTCCCCGGCCGGCTGAACAATTGCGAAACCTGCCACGTCACGGCGGTAACGACCGAGCAGAAAACCTACAACTTCGTGCCGAACAACTCGTTGGTGTCGGTCTACGAATCGGTCGATGCCACCTATGCGGCGGCCATCACGGCGGGCAACGCCACATCGCCGATGGCCAAGAGTTCACTCGCCTTCGCCAGCGCCACCGACCGGGTCACCACCCCCTTCGCGGCCGCCTGCGCCAGTTGCCACGACCGGCCGGCTGCCAAGGCGCACATCACGCTGAACGGTGGCGTGGTCAGCGGCACCCGCGCCGGGGCACGCCCGACCGGGGTCGAAGACGTCGAATCGTGCGCGGTCTGCCACGGCCCGGGCCGTGAATTCGATGCCGCCAAGATTCACAAGTAGGCCGAAGCCACGGCACATCGATGACTTCATCACTCTCGGTGGCGGCTGCGCTGGCTCTGCTGGCCCAGCTTGCATCAGGGCCCGCGGGCGCCTATGGCAAGGCGGGTGTCGGCGCAGCGCCATCGGCCCTGCCCAGCCAGACGCAGGGCACCCCGGCGCCCTCGGTCGTGCGGCTGGTCGACCTGAACAGCGCCAGCCGGGCTGATTTGAAGTCGCTGCCCGGCATCGACGACGCGGCGGCCGACCGCATCGTGGCCGCCCGCCCGTACACGAGCAAAGCCAAGCTGGTGGCCGAGCAGGTCATCAGCTTCGATCTCTTCCTGAGCCTGAAGCACCGCGTGGTCGCCCTCCAGCAGCCCAGCCTGCGGCCCAAGGACAAGCTGCACGGCAGCCATCGGCCATGAGACCGCGACACCGGGACACCAGGCAGCGCCCATGAACAGATCTGTTTCCATGAAGCCCTGCGGACTGCTGCTTTGGGTGCTGCCTTTTCTCCTTTGTCTTGTCGGCCTGTGGTCACCCATCGCCGCCCAGGCGCAGACAGCGACCCCCGCCCCCCTGCCCCGCGCCGATCAATACAGCGCCAAGGGCGCCGACACCTGCCTGGGTTGCCACGACGACGAGAGCAAGACCTATTCGGCATCGGCCATCTTCAAGACCAAGCACGCCCACCGCGGCGACAAACGCTCGCCCTTCGGTGCGGGTGGTCTGCAGTGCGAGTCCTGCCACGGCCCCGGGGCGCTGCACGCGCGCACCAAGAAGGCCGAGCACATCAACACCTACAAGGCCGATTCGGGCGTGCCGCTGGCGCAGCGCAATCAGGTCTGCCTGACATGCCACCAGGGCAGCACCCGCAATGCCTGGCACGCCGGCGCGCACGAACGGTCCGAACTGGCCTGCAGTGACTGCCACAAGGTGCATCAACAGCACGGCGACCCGATGTTGAGCAAGGCCACGCAGACCCAAACCTGCCTGAGCTGCCACAAGAACCAGCGCGCCGACTTCCACAAGCCTTCCAGCCACCCCGTGCTGCAGGGCAAGATGAGCTGCAGCGATTGCCACAACGCGCACGGCTCGTCGACCCCTGCGATGTTGGTCAAGGCGACGCTGAACCAGACCTGCACCAGCTGCCACGCCGACAAGCGCGGGCCGTTGCTGTGGGAACACGCGCCGGTGGCGGACAACTGCGCGTCGTGCCACACGCCCCACGGCTCGGTGCGTGCAGCGATGTTGACCAAGACCTCGCCGCTGCTGTGCCAGCAATGCCACAGCCCGGCCAGCCATCCGTCGGTGGCGCGCACCTCGGCCAGCCTGCCGGGTGGCAGTGCAGGCGGCGCCATCTTCCTGGTCGCGGGCAGCTGCAGCAACTGCCACACGCAGGTGCACGGGTCGAACCACCCGTCCGGCGCCAAGCTGCTGCGCTGAACGACACGGCAACGGCAACCCTAGCCCCTGGCTCCAGCCACCATACCGACGGATGCACCCATGAAGATCCACAGCCCCCTGCACATCCTGGGCGCGCTGGGCCTGTTGTGCTCGGCCAGCGCCTGGGCGGTGGACACCAGCGCCTGGACCTGCGAAACCTGTCCCTACCCCAACGACCCCAAGGGCCTCAGCGGCGCGGTGGAGGTCGGCATCGGCAACGTCTCCGACAAGTCGGCCAAGTTCGGCACCTACACCGGCCTGCAACGCAAGGGCGCCTACGCCGTGGTGGGCGGGTCGGCGACATGGCACGAGGCGGACGGCCTCTACGCCGACCTGCAAGCCAGCGACCTGGGCCTGGATTCGCGCAGCTTGTCGGTGCGCGGCGGCCGCGAGGGCCTGGTCGCGCTGGGGCTGCGTTACGACGAGATCCCGCGCTACTTCGGCGATGGCGCGCAGACACCTTTCCTGGGCGCGGGTGGCGGCACGTTGACGCTGCCGCCGGGCTTTGCCGCACCAGGCACGAACACCATGCCGCTGGCCGCGAACCTGCAGCCCATCGACCTGGGGTATGTCGCCAAGCGCCTGGACCTGACCGGCAGCTGGCTGGGCACCGATTCGCTGAACCTGCGCATGGGTTACCGGCGTGACGTGCGCGATGGCACGCGGCCGCTGTACGCGTCGTTCCTGGCCACCGCGGCGCAACTGCCTGCCCCCGTGGACCACGTCACGGACGTGCTGGACCTGACCGCCGCCTACAACGCCACGCGGTGGCAAGCCTCGCTGTCCTACCAGTGGTCGCAGTTCCGCAACGGCACACCGGCGCTGACCTGGGACAACCCCTTCACCGCCGTCGTCCCGGGTGCGAATCGCGGACAGCTGGCCCTGGCGCCCGACAACGAACTGCACCAGATCATCGGCTCGGCGGCCTACCAGTTTGCGCCGACCCTTCGCGCGAGTGCCGACTTCGCCATCGGCCGGCTGACGCAGAACCAGGGTTTCCTGGCGCCGACGATCAACCCGAACCTGATGCCCGGCCCCATGCCGGCGGCGTCGCTGAACGGCAAGGTCGACACTTTCAACGGCAGCGTGCGCATCACCGCAGCACCCCTGGACGGCCTGCGGCTGAATGCCAGCTATGCCCGCGACGTGCGCGACAACCGCACGGCGCGGCAAACCTACCCGACGATCGAGACCGACATCTACGGCGGCCTGCCAGCGCGCACCAACACCCCCTTCAGCCAGTGGCAAGACCGCTTCAAGCTGCTGGCCGACTACCGCGGGCCCGCCACCCTGCGCCTGGCGGGCGGGGCCGAGTACGAGCAGCGTGAACGCAACTACACCGAGGCCGTGACCACGCGCGAGACGACCGTCTGGGCGCGCGCGTCGTTGCAACCCATCGCCATGCTGGGGCTGTCGGTCAAGCTGGCCCACGCCGACCGCGACCACTCCACCTACGGCACGGCGGTATGGTTCGGCGCGGCGGAAAACCCCTTGCTGCGCAAATACAACCTTGCTGCACGGGTGCGCGACAGTGCCGGCGTGCGTGTGGACCTGACGCTGAGCGAGACCCTGAGCCTGGGTCTGTCGGCCGACGACGCCCGCGACGACTACCACCGCTCGGTGATCGGCCTGACCGAAGCGCGCAGCGGCAGCATCGGCATCGACATGGCCTGGGCCGCCTCGGAGCACACCCGACTGCATGCCTTTGCGCAGGCTGAAAGCATCCGGTCTCTCCAGGCCGGCAGCCAGCGCGTGGGGCTGCCCGACTGGACGGGACGCAGCAAGGACCGGTTCGAGGTCTACGGCCTCGGCCTCCAGCATGCGGCCATCCCCGACAAGCTGGACATCGGCGCCGATGTGTCGTCGTCCCGCTCGCGCAGCGACATCGACGTGCAGACGGTGATGATGGAGCCCGCCTTCCCCCGTGCCAGCACCTCGCTGGACCGCATCAAGCTCTACGCCGCGTACAAGATCGACGACAAGATCAGCCTCACCGGCAATGTCTGGCACGAAAACTACAAGTCCGTCGACTGGCGCAGCGACGGTTTGATGCCGGCCACGCTAGGCAACTTGCTGACCATGGGGATGGCCACGCCGAACCATCAAGTCACCGCTTTGAGCGTCGCGCTGCGATATCGGTTCTGACGGACTGTCTGGCGGTACGCGCACGCACCGTCTGCCCTGCACCTGCGGGGCTCCTGGTGGGCTTGCCCTTAACCCGCGCGGCAGAGCGCCGCTCGGGTCGCAAGCTCGTCGGAGCGTTCCAGCAATGTGCCACGGCGGCGGTTCCCTGAAAAGCACATCAACGGGGTGGCAATCGCTGCGGCCCGGCCTTCAGCTGAAGTTCAAGCCGTTGATCCGAACCCAGGGCAAGGCGCTGCTGCCGCCGTCGATGCGCTCGGCGCTGACGGCCAGCACGTCCTTCAGCATCTGCGCCACGTTGCCGTTGATCATGGTCTCGGACAGCGCCGCGCCGATCTTGCCGTCCACCAGCGCAAAGCTGTTCTTGATGACGCCCGAGAAATCGCCGTTGGGCGCCGGACGACCCATCGACAGCCGGTCGACCAGCGCGCCGCGCGGCACGGCCGCGATCATCCGCGCCAGCGGCGTGCTGCCGGCCAGCAGTTCCCAGCCTTCGCCGGCCACTGGCTTGTGTGGCAGGCCGGTCTTGCGGCTGCCGTAAAAGCTGGGGGTCAGCTGGGTCAGGCGGCCGGCGTCCAGCAAGGTGACGGGTGGGGTGACGAACGCATCGGCAGACAAGGGCGCGCAACCCGGGGCGTCGTAGCGGCTCTTCAGCGTGAGCAGCGGTGAGGCGACGAGCTGGCCGACGCTGTCGCGGTAGACCGAACTGCCTTCGATCAATGGGCCGTCGCACAGCTGGCCCATCAACCAGCCCAGCAGGTCGGTGACGGCGCCCGGCGCCAGCACCACGTCACCGACGAAGCGTTCACCCAGCGGCTGCGTGCGCACCTGCTGGGTCAGCTCGCGCATCATGCGTTCCAGGCCGAAGCGCGAGGTGGCGTGCGTCAGCGCGTCGGCACTGCCGCCGGCACCGTTGAACGAACTTGTGCGGCCGTTCTCGCGCGCCAGGCCCATCACCGACAGCTCGCACCAGCCCAGGTCCAGCGCGATGTCGCTGCCCGGGCCGCCCGCCGCGTAGGTGCGGGTGTGCAAGCGCCGGTGGATGTGGCTGGCAGCGGCTTCCTCGATCATCATCGTCGGCGCGTGTTCGGCCCGCCAGGCCAGCAGCTCGCGCAGCGCATTGGCCAGCGCGGTGGGGTCGGCGTCGCGCTGGCCTCGGGCGACGTGCAACTGCTGCCCCTGCGACACGGCATGCGCCGCGTCGGCCGGAGCCGAGCTGGCGGCCGTCCACAGCGCTTCGACCAGGCCGGCCACGCCTTCGTCGCTGAGGTCACTGGACTCGGCCGAGGCCCGTCGGCCGCCCGCGATGCCGGTGGCCGACAGCTTGCGCGCGGCGTTGCTGCGCAGCAGGCTGGGTTCGTTCTGCGCCAGGTTGAGCTCGCAGCGCTGGGTCTGGCTGACCGTGACCTGCACGCTGTCGAAGCCCCGCGCGCGCAGGGCCTGCACCGCCCGTTCAGAGGCTTGCTCGGTGGAAAACGTCATCTCACTGCCCTCCCAATTGGGCACGCGCCCGCAGCGACGGGCCGCCGACCGACACCACCATCGGCTGCTTCTTGCCGCAGTAGCCGCTGTTGGACCATTTCATGTCGCTGCCGACACCGTCCACGCTCTGCAGCACCTTCAGCGCGCTGCCCGAGACGGTGGTGTCCCGCACCGATGCCCCAAGCTTGCCGCCGCGGATTTCGTAGGCCAGGTTGACGCCGAACATGAACTCGGTGGTGGCATCGGCCTGGCCGTTGCTGGTGTCCAGCAGCAGGTAGCCGTCTTCCACGCCGGCCACCAGTTCTTCCAGCGTGCTGGTGCCGGGCAGGATGGCGGTGTTGCGCATGCGCACCAGGGGTTCGTCGTCGGGCCCGTAGGCGCGGGCGTTGCCGCTCGGCGGCAGGCCCAGTCGGGCGGCGGTTTCTCGGCTGTGCATGAACTGGCGCAGCACGCCGCGGTCGATCATCAACACATCCTCGGCGGGCGTGCCTTCGTCGTCGGCGTACACCGGGCACAGGGTTTCCGCGCCGTTGTAGTGGTGGGCCAGGTCGACCATGCTGATCAGGTCGCTGGCCACGCGCTGGCCGTGCAGGTCGGCGGTGATGGCGCCCGACAGCACCGAGTCGGCCTCGCAGGGGTGGCCCATGGCCTCGTGCGCCAGCATGCCGGCCAGGTCGGGCGCCAGCACGACGGTGTGCAGCCCACCGCGCGCCGGCACCGCGTGGCGCTTGGCCTGCAGGTGGCCGTGCAGGCGGTCGAGCTTGTCTGCCAGGGCCTGCACCGACCAGTCGATGTCGGCAAAGCTGCCGATGCCCGACAGCACTTCGTCCAGTTCGATAGGTGCGCCCAGGTCGTCCTCGGCCACCAGCACCACCGCGACTGTCACGCGCTGGATCAGCGCCAGCGATTCGCCCCCGCCGTCGGTGCGCAGGGCCTTGGTGTGCACTTCGTCGGTGGCCAGGATGCGGGTCGACTTCAGCCCGGGGTAGCGCGCCATGCAGTGCGCATGCAACTCGGCCATGCGTTCGGCGCACTCGCCAGGCGTCATCGCCGCACGGCCCATGCGGCCCACGCGGCGTTGTTCGCCGCGGTAGTGGCCGCCCGGCAGCACCAGCGAAGGCCGCGTGCCGAACAGCCCCATCGCCCGGGCGTTGTCGGCAGCCGTGGCCCGGACCTGCGCCTGCACATCGACCCCGTCGGTCGGCGCCGAGGCAAAGCCCCAGTAGCCGTCGAGGTACATCCGGGCGCTGACGCCGGCCTGCACGCTGCGCAGGTTGGACGTGAGGTTGCCGTCGACCATGAGCATGCGGGTCTTGCGCAGTTCGTGGTGGCGGGACTCGAGGTAGCTGATGGTGGAAGCAGTCATGAAGGATGCGGCCCGGACAGGCTGGTTAGGACAGAAAAAAAGAAGATGGGCGTGGCGCCCGGCTCAACCCAGCGCGCGCAGTTCGCGCAGTGTCACCGACAGCATCGCCGAATCCGGCACGGCCACGGCGCGCAATTCGCCCAGCAGTTGTGCGGCCCGGTCCAGTGTGCGCTGGTGGGTTTCTTGCCAGCGTGTCACCGCATCGGCCGGGCTGCCCTGACCGCCGGCCAGCACCACGCCGGTGATGGCACGCTGCAAACCGGCCAGGTCGTCCAGCATGGCGCCCTTGGCCAGCATGCGCCAGTGCTGGTCGCCGGGCAGCGCGGCGATGCGCTCGCGCAGCCAGGGCATGCCCAGGCGGTTGGCCACGTCGAAGTAGATCTGCGCCACGCGCTCGACCGGCTGGCCTGCGGTGCTGGCCACCTCGGCGATGTCCAGCGTGGCCTGCAAGGTGTCGAAGTTGACCACCCGGCTTGCCAGTTTGACCGGTACGCCATCGGCCACGTAGCGGGCCACGGCCGCGTCGACCCTGGCGCGCTCGTCGCTGTCCTGCAGCTCGGGCAGGCGCGCCGACAGCGCCTCCACGCCCGGCCTGAAGTGCGCGATCGTGTCGGCGATCGGGTCGGCCAGCCGGCGCGAACGCAGAAACCAGGTGGTGCTGCGTTCGAGCTGCGCGCTGGTGTGGATCAGCATGCGCGACTGGACCTCGTCGGCAACCTGGTTGTCCAGCGCTTCGATGGCCAGCCAGAGAGGCACCAGGCCGAAGATATCGCGGCTCATCAGGTAAGCGCGCACGACCTCGTGCGGCCGCGCGCCGGTGGTCTCGGACAGGCGGTGCACGTAGGTGCTGCCCACGCGGTTGAGCATGCTGTTGGTCACATACGTGGCGATGATCTCGCGCTTCAGCGGGTGCCGGGGCATGTAGGCGGCGTAGCGGTCTTGCAGCGCCTGCGGAAAGTAGCGGTGCAAGGCGGTGGCCACCCAGGGGTCGTCGGGCAGGGGCGAGGCGAGCAGCTCGTCGTAGAGCCAGATCTTGCTGTAGGCCAGCATCACGGCGCGTTCGGGGCTGGTCAGGCCGGCTCCTTGCGCGCGCCGCTGGGCGATGACTTCGTCTGCGGGCAGGAACTCGATGGCGCGGTTCAGGCGCCCGGCCTTTTCCAGGAACTGCATGAAGCGGGTTTGCGCGTCCAGCAGCTGCGGCGCGATGCGGCCGGTGACCGACAGCACCTGGCTCTGGAAGACGTTGTCGCGCAGCACCAGCGCGGCGACATCGTTCGTCATCTCGGGCAGCAAGGTGTTGCGCTGCTTCTCGGTCATCTCGCCCTCGGCAATGGGCAGGCCAAGCAGGATCTTGATGTTGACCTCGTGGTCCGAGGTGTCCACACCGGCCGAGTTGTCGATGGCGTCGGTGTTGATGCGTCCGCCGGCCAGCGCGAACTCGATCCGCCCCAGCTGCGTGCAGCCCAGATTGCCGCCTTCGCCGAAAACCTTGCAGCGCAGCTCGCGCCCGTCCACGCGCAGCGCGTCGCCCGCCCGGTCGCCCACCTGGGCGTGGGTCTCGCTCGTAGCCTTTACATAAGTGCCGATGCCGCCGTTGTAGATGAGGTCCACGGGCGCCTTCAAGATGGCGTTCATCAGCTCGGTGGGCGTCATGTGGTCGGCCTGCAGGATATGCAGACCGAGCACGGCCTTGACCTCGGGCGTGAGGGTGATGGACTTGGCGCTGCGCGAGTGGATGCCGCCACCGGCTGACAGCAGGCTGGCGTCGTAGTCGGCCCACGACGAGCGCGGCAGCTTGAACAGGCGTTCGCGTTCGGCAAAGCTGCGCCCTTCGTCAGGCGCCGGGTCCAGGAAGATGTGCCGGTGGTCGAAGGCCGCCACCAGCCGAATGCGGCGCGACAACAGCATGCCGTTGCCGAACACGTCGCCCGACATGTCGCCGATGCCGGCCACGGTGAAGGGCGTCGTCTGGGTGTCGATGCCGAGCTCGCGGAAGTGCCGCTTGACGGACTCCCACGCGCCGCGCGCCGTGATGCCCATCGCCTTGTGGTCGTAGCCAACCGAGCCGCCCGAGGCGAAGGCATCGCCGAGCCAGAAGCCGTATTCCTTGCTGATGCCGTTGGCGTAGTCGCTGAAGGTGGCCGTGCCCTTGTCCGCGGCCACCACCAGGTAGGGGTCGTCGCCGTCGGCGCGGTGCACGTCGGGCGGCGGCACGATGCTGTCGCCGACGCGGTTGTCGGTGATGTCGAGCAGCCCGCGCAGGTAGTCCTTGTAGCAGGCCACGCCCTCGGCCAGGGTGGCCTCGCGGTCGCTGGCCGCCGGTGCCCGCTTGAGCACGAAGCCGCCCTTGGAACCCACCGGCACGATGACGGTGTTCTTCACCATCTGCGCCTTCACCAGGCCCAGCACTTCGGTGCGGAAGTCTTCAGGCCGGTCCGACCAGCGCAGTCCGCCGCGGGCCACGCGGCCGCCGCGCAGGTGGACGCCTTCGAAGCGCGTGCTGTAGACAAAGATCTCGAACATCGGCTTCGGTTCGGGCAGGCCCGGCACCTTGCTGGAATCGAACTTGAAGGACAGGAAGCTGCGCGGCCGGCCCTGCCCTGGCCCGTGGGTTTCGCGGCGCCAGAAATTGGTGCGCGTGGTGGCCTGGATCAAGGCCAGCGTCTGCCGCAGCACGCGGTCCTCGGACAGGTTGGCCACGGCGTCCAGCGCCACGCCGATGTCCACCACCAGGGCGGCGGCGCGTCGGGCGCGCTCGGCATCGGGCACGGGGTCGAAGCGCGTCTTGAAGAGCTCCACCAATTGCCGCGCCACGCCAGCGTGGGTGGCAAGCGTGTTCTCGATGAAGCTCTGCGACAGCGCGAAGCCGATCTGCCGCATGTACCTGGCATAGGCCCTCAATACGACGATCTCGCGCGCCGGCAGGCTGGCGCCGATGACCAGGCGGTTGAAGTCGTCGCTCTCGACCTCGCCCCGCAACACGGCAGCGAAGGCCTGCTCGAAGACCGGGCGGATGGCCGTCACGTCGATTTCAGCACCAGTCTCGCCCCCGGCAGACAGACTCTGCAGGCCGAAATCGTGCATCCACACCGGCGCGGCGCCGTGCGGGGTGACGCGGTGCGGGTGCTCGTCCAGCACCTTCAGGCCCATGTGTTCCAGCATCGGCAGGCTGCCCGACAGGGTCAGTGGGGCGCCGCTGCGCACGAGCTTCAGGCGCAAGGTGTCGGCAGCGGCCTCCAGCGGGCGGTACAGCATCATGGCCATCGGCTCGGCGTCGCTCAGGCCCGCCATCATCAGGGTGTCCGGCACGGCAGCGCGGGCTGCGAATTCGGCGCGGTAGCTGGCCGGAAAAGCGTTGCCGAAGCGGCGCAGCATCTCGATGCCACGGGCCTCGCCGAGCGACTCGATGAGCGCCGTCTTCAGGTCGTCGTCCCAGCGCCGCGCGGCGGTGACGAGTTGCGCTTCGAGCTCGCGCACGTCGAAGTCGGGGATGTAGCCCGGCCGCGTGCGCACCGTGATGTGGATGCGCGCCAGCACCGACTCGGACAGGTGGACGTTGAATTCCGAACTGCTGCCGTTGAAGGCCTTGACGAGAAGCGTTTGCCACTTCTCGCGCAGCTCGGTGGTGTAGTTTTCGCGCGGGGCGTAAATCAGGCAGGACAGGAAACGCTCGAACGGGTCCTGGCGCACGAAGAGGCGAAAGCGCTGGCGCTCCCCTAGGTGCAGGATGCCCGTGGCCGTGCGCAGCAACTCGTCGGCGCTGGTCTGGAACAGTTCGTCGCGCGGGTAGTTGTCCAGGATGTTGGCCAGCGCCTTGCCCGCGTGGCTGCCCGGCGCCAGCCCGGCCCGCTTGATCACGTCGGCCACCTTGCGCCGCAGCAGCGGGATGCTGCCGGGGCTTGCGCTGTAGGCGGTGGACGTGAACAGGCCCAGGAAGCGGTCTTCGCCGCAGACCTGGCCGGCGGCGTCGAAGCGCTTGACGGCGATGTAGTCCAGGTAGCCGGGCCGGTGCACGGTGGAACGCGAGGTGGACTTCGTCACCACCAGCAGTTCGGGCCGACGGGCATAGGCGCGCACCTCGGGCGGCAGCGCCGCGAAGCCCGACGCCACGACCTTGGCCTGAACGTCCTTGTTCCGCACCTCGCGCAGGATGCCGCGGCTGGAGTCGGGCACGATCTTCAGCGCGTCCTCGCCATCGACCGTGATCAGTTCGTGCGAACGGCAGCCCAGAAAGGTGAAGTGGTTGTCTGCGAGCCACTCGAGGAAGGCGCGGCCTTCGGCGAGCTCGTCCGGCGGGATTGGCGGCGGGAGGGTGTCCAGCGCGGCCACGATGTCCAGCACACGCTGGCGGGTCTCGGCCCAGTCCGCCACCGACTGACGCACATCGCCCAGCACGCGGGTCAGGTCGGCCGCCAGCGCGGCCATGCGCGAGGCCTCGGGCACGCGGTCGACCTCGACGTGGATGAAGGACTCGCGCGGGCCTGCATCGTCTGCGCCCAGGCCCACCAGCGTGCCATCGGCGCCGCGCTGCACGGCCACGATGGGGTGCACGATGAGGTGCAGCGTCAGCCCGTGGCGGTTGACTTCCATGGTGACGGAATCGACCAGGAAGGGCATGTCGTCGTTGACGATCTCGATGACCGTGTGGGTCGACTGCCAGCCGTGTTCGGCGATGCTCGGGTTGAACACCCGCACGCGCACCTGCCCGGGTTCACGCTTGTGCGCGTAGTTCCAGTGCGACACCGCTGCCCCGTACAAGTCGGCCAATTCGCGTTCGGCCAGTTCCTCGGGGTCGACCTGGCCGAAGTAGCGGCGGACAAAGCCTTCCAGGGTGGCGTGCTGGGTGGCGGCCAGCTTGCTGCGCAGCAGAGTGACCAGGCGGTCGAGCCGTTCCGATCGCAACTGGGCGTCGTTTCCAGGGGTCTGCATAGGATGTCTCCGGTCTCGTTTTGTCTAGGATAGTCGCTCACCACGACGCCCCCGTGTGACCAACTTGTGTGCATGAAGTGGCTGGCGTGGAGCCTGGCCCGACCGCCCGGGTGCAGGTCGAAGGACTGGTGCTTGTGCCCATCTGGACCCGCCTGGATTGATCCAATAATGGTGGCGCCGCATCCGTGTTCGCCGTACCGCTCCTGGAGACACCCCTTGAACCTCGATTTCATACCGGCGCCCACCCGCGCCGCCGGCCTGAGCGCCCTGATGAAGGGCGCGGGCAAGCTGATCCGCTTCATCCCCATCCCCCAACCCACGCTGCTGGTGGGGCCCGGGTCCAGCGGCCGGCTGGGCCAGGCGGTGGCGGGCTTCGGCCACCGCAAGGTGTTGATCGTCACCGATGCCGTCATCGCCAAGCTGGGCCTGCTGAAGAATCTGACCGACGCACTCACCGCCGGCGGCACGCCCTGGGTGGTGTTCGACGAGATCACGCCCGATGCGCCGATCCCGCTCATCGAACGCGGCATCGAGTTCTACCGTGAGCACGGCTGCGACGCCATCGTGGCTTTCGGCGGCGGCTCGTCGATGGATGCAAGCAAGGCCATCGCCGTGGCCATCGCAAACCCGGGCAAATCGCTGCGCGCCCTGGCCGGCTACTTCAAGGGCCTGCGCACGCCCGAACCCATCTATGCCGTGCCGACCACGGCCGGCACGGGCAGCGAGGTGACGGTCGCCGCCGTCATATCCGACCCCGAGCGCCAGAGCAAGCTGGTGATCGTCGACCCGCGCATGGTGCCCAAGATGGCCGCGCTGGACCCCAGCCTGATGACCGGTCTGCCGCCGCACATCACGGCCGCCACCGGCATCGACGCGCTGACTCATGCGGTGGAATCCTTCGTCGGGAACTGGGCCACGCCTTACACCGAAGGCATGTCGTTGTCGGCCGTGGGCCTGATTTTCGAGAACCTGCGCACCGCTTGCACCGATGGCAAGAACCTGGAGGCACGCGAGAAGATGCTGCTGGCGTCCACCTACGCCGGCATCGCCTTCACGCGCGCCAACGTCGGCTACGTGCACGCCATCGCGCACCAGTTCGGCGGCAGGTACCACACGCCGCACGGGCTGGCCAATGCCATCGTGCTGCCGCACGTGTTGAAATTTTCCGCGCCCGCCATCATTGAAAAGCTGGCCAGGCTGGCGGTGCGCGCCAAGGTGGGCAGCGAAGATGAGCCCGAGGACGACCTCGCCGAGAAGTTCATCGCTGCCGTTGAGCAGCTGAATCGCGACCTGGGCATCCCGTTGTACCTCGAGGCACTGCAGGAAGCCGACATCCCTGCCCTGGCCAAGGCCGCCTGCCACGAGGCCCACACCGGTTACCCGGTGCCGCGCTACATGGACCAGGCCGGCTGCGAAGCGCTGATCCGCCTGGTGCTGCCGCCGAAGGTGGCCGATTCTTCACCGACGGCCAAGGCGCGCAAGCCCCGCGTGGCCCGGCCTAAGTAATAAAACTACACAACGGAGTCACCTCAATGAAGAAAGTCGTCACGGTCACGCTCGGCCCGTCCAAGCAGGACTTCAGCTTCCAGGCCGACTTCCTGGGGCAGCGCTTCCAGGTCAAGCGCGCAGGCGCCGACAACGATACCGGCAAGGCATGGGAGCTGATGCGCCGCCACCAGGCCACGGCCGACGCCATCGGCCTGGGCGAGATCGGCGACCACTACCACGTGGGCCAGGACACCCGCATCAACAAGGAAACGCGCCGCCTGCTCAATGTGGTGACGCGCGTGCCGGCCACCACCGGCGCGCGGCTGCGCCGGCTGCTGCAGGTACGCGCCGTGCGCTACGTGCAGAACCACCTGGGCCACTATTTCAACAACAACCTGGTGCTGTTCCTGTCGGGCATACGCAACTACGACATGGCGCTTGCCCTGTCCGACTACACGCCCAACCTGAAGTTTGCCGACGCACTGGCGCAGACCGGCGCGCCGACCATGCTGACGTCCCTGACCCAGCTCGAGCTGTACGCCAAGGGCAGCGACTGGGCGCTGTCGGGCCGGCCAGGCGAAATCCTCGAGGAAGCGTTGGCGGGCTTCAAAAGCAGCCGCATCGCCTCCGAGGTCGCCAAGTCGCACGTCATCGTGGGCACTTTTCACGAGCTGAAGCAATTGGGCACACCCCGAAATTTGGCCGGCAAGACGGTGATCACCTCGGCGGTCGACGACGAGCGGCTGGCGTTCTTCAAGTTGTGCCACGTCAACCTGGTGATCGACGTGTCGCCGCAGCTGTTCGAAAAGGTCGTCGGCGTGAACACGCTCGAGGCCATGATGCTGGCGGTGCTGGACAAGCCGCAGGAACAGGTCTCGGACGAAGACTTCGGCGAGATCCTGGACGAGCTGAAGATCACGCCGCGCCTGCTGCACCCCACGGGCACGTTCCACAACATCCGGCGCTTCGCCTTCGTCGTGCACCCGCTGAGTCAGGAATACATCAAGAAGGGCTTCCCGATCCCCAAGAACACGCCCAAGTTCCTGATGGACAAGGTCGAGACCCTGGCCGCGCACATGCCGCCGATGGTGTATTGCAAGATGGAGAACATCGTCTCGCCCACCGGCGCGCAGGCCGAGGGCTGGCTGATCTCGGTCGGCGGCACGCCCAAGGAAATGCTGGCCCGCAGCCCCGAGTTCACCTACCGGCGGCTGCTGCACGCAGCCAGGATCGCCGAGAAGCTGGGCGCGCAGATCATGGGCCTGGGCGCCTTCACCAAGGTGGTGGGCGACGCCGGTGTCACCGTGGCGCGGCGATCGCGGTTGCCCATCACGACAGGCAACAGCTACTCGGCCTCGGGCGCGCTCTGGGCCGCAGCCGACGCCATGCGCCGCATGGGCCTGGTCGACGTGCGCCCGACCGGTGGACGCATCCCGGCCAAGACCATGGTCATCGGTGCCACCGGTTCGATCGGCTCGGTCAGCGCGCGGCTGCTGGCGATGGCCTTCGACGAGGTCGTCGTCGCCGGGCGCGACATGAAGAAGCTGGAAGAGTTGAAGGCCTCGATCCTCGAAGACACGCCCGACGCCCGCGTGGTGTGCTCGACCCAGTACGACGAGCTGCTGGGCGACATGGACATGATCGTCACGTCGACCTCGGGCGCGGGCAAGAAGATCCTCGACATCACCAAGGTCAAGCCCGGTTGCGTCATCACCGACGTGGCGCGCCCGCTCGACCTGCCGCCCGAAGAGGTTGCCAAGCGGCCCGACGTGCTGGTCATCGAGTCCGGCGAGATCGAATTGCCCAGCAAGATGAAAGGCATGAAGTCCATCGGCCTGCCGCCCAATGTCGTCTACGCTTGCCTGGCCGAGACCATCGTGCTGGCGCTCGAAGGCCGCTTCGAGGTCTTCACCGTGGGCCGCGACACCGAGTGGGAAAAGGTCAAGGAAATTTACCGCCTGGGCCTGCGCCACGGCATGAAGCTGTCGGCCATCTCGGGCGTCAAGGGCGTGTACTCCGACGAAGACATTGCGGGCGTGGTGGCGCTGGCGCGGAAGGCGCGGTTGACCTGGAAGGGCTCCGGCACGGCGCCGACAGCGCCACGCAAGCGCGCTGCGGCCAAGCCCAAGGTGGCTGCTGCGGCGCCACGGCGCACCATTGCCAAGGCGGCGGCCAAAAGGGTATCTGCGCGCAAGGCCAGCGCACCGGCCAAAGCCGTGGCGTCGACCCGTACGCGCAAGATTGCTGCCGCGCCTGCTGCGGCGACTGCTGCGGCGCGTAAGGCGCGTAAGGCGGCTGAATGACCGCGACGCGCCTGAGCCCGCTGGACGCCGCCTGGCTGTTCACCGAATCACGCGCCACGCCCAACCACGTGGGTGGCTTGCTCCAGTTCCGGCTGCCGCCCCACGCCCCGCGTGATTTCATGCGCCGGCTGATGGCCGACTTCCGCGGCCACCGCACGTTCACCGCGCCCTGGAATCGGCGCTTGAAGATGGCCTTCATCAAGAACCCGGCGCCTGCCTGGGTGGAAGACGAGCACATCGATCTCGAATACCACGTGCGCCATGCCGCGCTGCCCTGGCCCGGCGGAGAACGGGAACTCGGCGAACTGGTCGGCAGGCTGCAGAGCACGCCGCTGGACCTGACGCGCCCGCCCTGGGAGTGCACCCTCATCGAAGGGCTGGACAGCGGCCGCTTCGCGCTGTTCATCAAGATGCACCACTCGCTGATCGACGGCGTCAGCGGCATGATGCTGTTGCAGCGCGCCATGGCGGGCGACCCCGAGAAGAGCTTGACCCTGCCGCCGTTTTGGGCCAGCGGCCAACCGCGCGCGGCCCGGCCGCCGTCGACGCGACCGCCGGCCACCCTGGCCAACGCTTCAGCCGCCGCCGTGCAACTGCTGAGCGAGCAGGCCCGGTCGGTGCCGCAGTTGCTGACAGCGTTCGGCAAGATCCTGGGCCGCATCGGCAGCGCCGACGAAGGTATGGCCCTGCCCTTCGACGCGCCGCTGTCGGTGTTGAATGGTCGCGTGCGCGAGAAGCGCCGCTTCGCCACCCAGCAATTCCCGATGGCCCGGCTGCGCACCCTGGCCGAGGCCGCCAGCTGCACGCTTAACGATGTCGTGCTGGCCCTCTGCGGCGGCGCGCTGCGGCAATTCCTGCTGGCCCGCGCCGCCCTGCCCGACCGGACCATGACCGCGGGCATCCCGGTGTCGGTGCGCCCCATGGGCGACGAGGCCCCGGGCAACGCCATCACCTTCATCGTGGCCACCCTGGGCACCGACATCGACGACCCGGCCGAGCGCTTGCGGGCCATCAAGGCCAGCGTCAGGCACGCCAAGGCGCATGTGCAGAGCCTGCCGCGCCAGGCCATGCAGCAGTACACCATGCTGCTGATGGCGCCCACCATCCTCACCTTGCTGACCGGCCTGGGCGGGCGCACGCGGCCGATGTTCAACGTCACCATCTCCAACGTGCCGGGCCCGGACAAACCGCTGTACTTCCGCGGCGCCGAGCTGGTGTCGATCTACCCGGTCTCCATCGTCACGCACGGCCAGGCGTTGAACATCACCTGCGAAAGCTATGCCGGCATGATGAACTTCGGTTTCACCGGCTGCCACGCATCGCTGCCCGGCCTGCAGCGGCTGGCCCTGTACGCCGCCACCGCGCTGGAAGAGCTCGAAGCGGTCTTCCTGCCCGAGCCGCCGCGGGCGATCCCGCTGGCCGCGCCCGCAGCACCCACAAAGGCTGCCGCTGCGCGCAAACGCGCCCCGCGCAAGGCCCAGGTCGAGAAGGCGCCAGTCCAGGTGCCGATGCCCGTCAAGCGCACGCGCGCCAAACGCGCCGCGGCGTGATCAACGGGGCGGGATGCGCGTGGCCAGCGGCTGCGGCTGGTAGTCCGGCACGAAGCGGCAGTCGGCCGGCTGCGCTGCACGCAGCTGCAAACAACGCTGCGCCACCGACGCCGGGCTGGGCTTCTGGCCCTTCTCGACCCAGTTCAGCAGGGCCTCGAACAGCGGCGGGTAGGTGGCGTCGCCCAGGTAGCTGTGCTCGTTGGATCGAACGAAGGTCTGCACGAGCCGGTCGCCGTTGCCCGCCGCCACCATGCGCTGGCGCAAGGTGTCATTGCCTTCGACGAAGACCGTGGAATCGCCGATGCCGTGGGTGCTGAGCACCGGCATGCCGAAGCGGCCACGGTGGTCGACATCCGCCACGAAGCGCGCCACGGCCCCTGCTTCAGCCTTGAAACGGGGCACGCCAGCGTTCAATGCCGCGTCGTCGGCCGAACCGATGTATCGCGCGCCAGCGTTGCCGAAAGGGCCGGCGCCGCCGTTCTTGCCGACCACGTCGCGCAGCGTGTAGGTGCCCCAGTTCACGTGGCTGATGACCGAGCTCTCCGGCACCTTGACGACATCGACGATGGTGTTGAGCTTCTGCGCCTGCGCCGGGGTACGCTGGGTTGCCGGCTTGCGCACGCCCAGGCACTCGTCGACCCGGTTGGCCAATTCGTCCGGCGTCAGCTTGCTGTCCGCCGGCAGGCCGATCGACAAGGCATACGCGGGCTCGTCGGGCCGAGGATGGTTGCCGCACAGGTGCTGGTAGATCGCACGCATGTCGATGCGGAAATCGTAGGTGGCTGGCCCCGCGACCACACCACTGGTCAGCAGCATGCCGTCCCATGACTCGGGAAACATCTCGGCTGCGCGCGTGGCGACCATCGCGCCCCAGGACTGCCCGTGCAGCAAGGTGCGGCGCGGCTTGGCCACGTGGTTGATGAAGATGCGGCGCACGCGCTCGGTGTCCTCGGCGGCGGTGGTGACCGCGAACCCGCCCTGGCGGAACACCGAGCCGGCCCAGGCATGACCCTCGCGCACCGTAATGGCCCAGCGCTGGATGTCCTCGACATTGCGCGAGGCCTGCGGCGGGCCCAGCGCCGGGCCGCCGTGGGCGTGCACCACCAGCACGCCGCTCCACTGCGCCGGCATCACGATCATGTAGTGCGACGTGGCCGAGTCCTGCCCGCGCAGGCAGCGCGCGCCTCCGGGCACCCCGCTGGGGCAGGCCTGGGCCAGGGGCGCGGCTTCAGGTGGGAAGGTCGGCTGCACGGTGGGTTGCACGGCGCAGCCGGCAAGCAGCCCGACCGAAGCCAAGGCCAACGCCAGGTTGAACGGGCGGGTGGAAGATGAAGGCGACATCGGCGGCGGCTCCTTGAAAGACGGGCGTGAGGCAAACATGAGCCGGGAGCTTGCCCGTGAATGCGCGGGCAAGCCAGGTGGATTGCACTTACGCGCGTTCCCCGGTGGTGGGTAGGCAGGACACCCAAAGCTTGGCCGTATCGACGAGCCGGTGCGGCGTCGCTCCGTACCGGCAGCGCCATGTCCCGGCGGTGCCGACGCCACGCCGACTGCAAGCGTCTACACTGAGCTGATGTGGGTAAATCACGCTTGCTTGTAAACGCAGTGGTCGGTGATTGCCGACCAAGGAGGCTTGGGTGTCGATTCACAGTCCAGCCCTGCCAAATGGGGCACCGCAGCAATCACAGGATGGTCCTCAGGATGGGCTGCATGGTGAGCCGCATGAGGGAGCGCCGTCGACTGCGCCGACCACTGCGCCAACCATTGCGCCGACCTCTGCCGGGTCGCACCCCGGCACTGAGGTGCTGGTGGTGGGCATCGGCGCTTCGGCCGGCGGTTTGGCGGCGTTCGAGGCGTTTTTCTCGGCCATGCCGGCCGACACGGAACCGGGCATGGCTTTCGTGCTGGTGCAGCATCTGGCGCCCGACCATGAAAGCCTGCTGGTCGAACTGATTAGCCGCCGCACGCGCATGCAGGTCTACCAGGTCGAGCACGGCATGCACGTGCAGACGAACTGCGCCTACATCATCCCGCCCGGCCGAGACATGGCTTTGGTGAACGGCGCCCTGCACCTGCTGGAGCCCGCCGCGGCGCGTGGCCACCGGCTGCCGATCGATTTCTTCTTCGATTCGCTGGCACGCGAACAGCGCGAGCGGGCGATCGGCATCGTGCTCTCGGGCACGGGCAGTGATGGCAGTGTCGGGCTGCGGGCCATCAAGGCCGAGGGCGGGATGGTGATCGTGCAGAGCCCCCAGACCTGCCAGTTCGACGGCATGCCGCGCAGCGCCCTGGCCACCGGCCTGGTGGACTTCGAACTGGCGCCAGACGCGATGCCGGCCCGGCTGCTGGCCTGGCAGGCCCGGGCGGCCAGCGCGTCGCGGGCTGCCGACTTGGCCGACTCGGCGGGTGCGGCCGACTCGGCGGGTGCGGCGGGTTCGGCGGGTTCAGCCGAGTGGGAAAGCGCGCTGAAGAGCATCTTCGTCCTGCTGCGGGCCCACACCGGCCACGATTTCTCGCGTTACAAGCCGGGCACCATCGTGCGCCGCATCGAGCGGCGCATGGCGCTGCAGCAGATCGACGGGACACAGGCTTATCTACGCTACCTGCAGCAGACACCGGCCGAGGTCGGCGCCCTGTTTCGCGACATGCTGATCGGCGTCACCAGTTTCTTCCGCGACCCGGCCGCGTTTGAGATGCTCGAGAAGAGTGTCATTCCGGATCTGTTTGCCGGCAAGGCCCCAGGCGAAGCGCTGCGCGTGTGGTGCACCGGGTGTTCCACAGGCGAAGAGGCTTATTCCCTGGCCATGCTGCTGCAGGAATGCCAGCAGGCGCTGAAGACGCCCACGCCGGTGCAGATGTTTGCCACCGACATCGACGCCCAGGCCATCGCCACGGCGCGCGCCGGGCTGTACCCGGCCAGCGCCATGGCGGGGGTGTCGGCGGAGCGACTGGCCCGCTTCTTCACCGCCCAGGCCGAAGGCAGCGCCTATCTGGTGAACAAGAACCTGCGCGACATGCTGGTGTTCTCGGACCATGACGTGAACCGGGACCCGCCTTTCTCCAGGCTCGACCTGTTGAGTTGCCGCAACGTGCTGATCTACATGGGCGCCGATTTGCAAGAAGGCCTGCTGCCGCTGTTTCACTACGCCCTGAAGGACGACGGGGTGCTGTTCCTGGGCAACTCGGAAGGTCTGGGCAACCACGGCGCCCAGTTCGCGACGGTGGACGCCAAATTCAAGATCTACCGGCGCTTGGCCCCTGTCCCGGGCGCGCGCCGTCTGGCAGCGGCGCGCTTGACCTTTCGTTCAGCGCTGCCATCGGCCACCGGGCTGGCGCCGCCCGCACCTGGGGCGCCCGCAGGGGTGAAGCCGTCGTTGCGGGCCATCACGGAGCAGGCGCTGCTGCGCCAGTGGGCTCCGGTTGCCGCGCTGGTCGACGCGCGGGGCGACATCCTGTATCTGCATGGCCGCACCGGCCTGTACCTGGAACCTGCCCCGGGCGAGGCCGGTGTCAGCAACGTCCTGAAGATGGCCCGCGATGGCCTGCGTCACGAACTGGGCGCTGCATTGGGCCGTGCCGCCGCCACGAAGCAGGACGCCCGTGCCGACGGCCTGCGTGTGAAGACCAATGGCCACCGGACTGTCGTCAACCTGTGTGTCAGCCCGCTGCCCGGAGAAGGCGGCGCGCAGGGCGCAAAAGCGCTGTTCCTGGTGGTGCTGGAACAAGCTGCAGTGGCCGACGCTGAAACGCCCGTTGCAACGACGGCTGCGGCGACAGCGGCAGCGGCACCTGCGGCCGCGGGTGAGGCCCCCGATGGCGCCGATGCCGCCAGCCTGCTGCGCATGGCCGGGCTGCGGCAGGAATTGCTGGCCAATGAAGAGAAGCTGCTGGCCGCCAACGAGGCGCTTGAAGGGGCCAACCAGGAACTGATGTCGTCCAACGAGGAAATGCAGTCGGTCAACGAAGAGTTGCAGTCCTCCAACGAAGAACTGGAAACCTCGAAAGAAGAACTGCAGTCGGTGAACGAAGAGCTGACCACGGTCAACACCGAACTGCAGACCAAGGTGGTCGACCTTTCGCGCGCCAACAACGACATGAACAACCTGCTGGCCGGCACCGGCATCGCCACGGTGTTCGTCGACCTGCGGCTGCGCATCGTGCGTTTCACGCCTGGCGCCAGCGCCATCATCAACCTGATCCCCAGCGACGTCGGCCGGCCGGTCGGGCATCTCGCGTCCAACCTGCCTGGCTACGACGGTCTGGTGGCCGACACCCAGTCCGTGCTCGACACCCTGCAGCCCAAGGCACAGGACGTGCAGACCGCGGCGGGCACCTGGTACCGCCTGCGCGTGCAGCCCTACCGCACGCTGGACAACGTGATCGAAGGCGCCGTGATCACCTTCGTCGACATCGACGAGACCGTGCGCACCCGCGACGCACTGCGCCAGGCCAACGACCTGCTGCGCCTGTCCGTGGTGGTGCGCGACGCGCACGACGCCATCACCGTGCAGGACCTGCAGGGCCGCATCCTGGCCTGGAACCCCGGCGCCGTGCGCCTGTACGGCTGGAGCGAGGCCGAGGCGCTGCAGATGAACGTGCGCCAGCGCATTCCGCCCGACCGGCAGGAGCAAGCCCTGTCCCGCGTGCACCATCTCAGCCGGGCCGAGGTGCTCGAGCCCTACCGCACCCAGCGCCTGACCAAGGGCGGTGCGTTGGTGACGGTGTCGATGGTGTCCACCGCCCTGGTGAACGAGCACGGGCAGATGTACGCCATCGCCACCACCGAGCGCGCCATGCCGGGCCCGCATGACGCCCCACCACAGGAGCCGCCGCATGAACCACCCCATTGACTCGCCAGACTTCGCGGCCGCGCGGCGCCGCAAGGCCGAGGCGGTGCACAGCGAGCGCACCGCCCGCCTGCCCGCTGCCAGCCAGGCACAGTCGCCCGAGGCCATGCAGCGCCTGTTGCACGAACTGACGGTGCACCAGATCGAACTGGAGATGCAGAACGAAGAACTGCGCCAGGCCGAAAACCAGCTCGAGGCAGCCCGCGAGCGCTGGTTCGATCTGTACGAACTGGCGCCGGTGGGCTACTGCGCCGTGGCCGACAACGGCCTGATCGTGCAGGCCAATTTGGCCGCCGCCACGCTGCTGGGCGTGCCCCGCGGCGCTTTGCTCACGCAGCCGCTGACCCGCTTTATCGCAAGCGACGACCAGGACACCTACTACTGCCAACGCAAGGAGCTGGTGCAGACCGGCCGCTCGCCGGCGCGCGACCTGCGCATGCTCAACGGCGCCGGCCGTCCGTTCTGGGCCCAGCTGGCCATCAGCCGCGCGCTCGACGACAGCGGCGCACCCGAATTGCGCATCGTGCTGACCGACGCCAGCGAACGCAAGCGCGCCGAGGCAGAGATGCAGGAAAGCCAGGAGCGTTACCGATCGTTGATCGAGTCCACCCCCGAACCCATGGCCGTGCACCGGGGCGGCCGGCTGGTCTACGTCAACCCCGCGGCGGTGACGCTGCTCGGGGCCGGCTCGGCCGAGGCTCTGGTGGGCAAGCCGATCATCGATCTGCTTTCGCCCGAGCAGCGCGACAGTCAGCTGGCCCGGCTGGTCGACATCCGGGCGGGCGCGACGACGGCACCGATGGCCGAGGTGCAACTGCTCAGGCAGGACGGCACGCTGCTTGATGTCCAGGTGCAGACCGCTGCCATCCGCTACGGTGACGAGCCGGCCATCCATTTGGTGATGCGCGATGTGACGGCGGTCAAGCGCCTGAGCGACGAGCTCTACGAGCACCGCCACCACCTGGAGGAACTGGTGTTCCACCGCACCCAGGAGCTGACTGCGGCGCGCCGACAGGCCGACGCGGCCAACCTGGCCAAGAGCCGCTTCGTGGCCAACATGAGCCACGAGATCCGCACCCCCATGAACGCCATCATCGGCTTGAACGACCTGATGCGGCGCGACGCCCCCACGCCCCAGCAGGCCGAGCGCATGGAGAAGGTGGCGCGCGCTGCGCAGCACCTGCTGGCCATCGTCAACGACGTGCTGGACCTGGCCAGGATCGAGGCCGACCAAGTGCAGCTGGAGAGCGGCGACTTTCATCTGGCAACGCTCTTCGACGCGGTGGCGTCCATCGTCAGCGAGCCGGCTCACGCCAAGGGCCTGCGGCTGGTGCAGGACTGCACGGCCGCCCCCGGCTGGTTGCAGGGCGATGCCCGGCGGCTGCGCCAGGCGCTGCTCAACCTGGCCACCAACGCCGTGAAGTTCACCGCGCGCGGCGCAGTGACGCTGCGCGCGCAGCTGGTGGAAGAAGGCGCCGGCGGGCTGCTGATTCGATTCTCGGTGCAGGACACCGGCATCGGCGTGGCCGCAGACAAGCTGCCGCGTTTGTTCCAAGAATTCGAGCAGGTCGACAGCTCGACCACACGCCAATACGGCGGCACCGGCCTGGGCCTGGCCATCACCCGGCGCCTGGCGCGACTGATGGGCGGTGAAGCCGGCGCCGAGAGCACCGCCGGCGAGGGCAGCACCTTCTGGTTCACGGCCCGCCTGGGGGACGGTCGGGCTGCCCTGCCGGGCACACACGGCACAGACAGCAACTTCGGCAACTTCGGCACCGACCGCACCGACCGCACCGCCAGCACCGACAGCCCCGACGCCGCCCTGCGCCAGCGCCACCAGGGCGCGCGCATCCTGCTGGCTGAAGACAACGAGGTCAACCGCGAATTGGCGCTGGAATGGTTGCGCCGGGCCGGGCTGGTGGCCGACACCGCGGTCGACGGCCGCGAAGCCGTGCAGCGGGCCCGCGAGGGCCGCTACGACCTGATCCTGATGGACATGCAGATGCCGGTCATGGACGGCCTGGAGGCGACCCAGGCCATACGCGCGCTGCCCGGACATGCCAGCGTGCCGATCCTGGCCATGACAGCCAACGCCTACGCCGAAAACCGCGCCGCCTGCACGGCAGCCGGCATGAGCGACTTCATTACCAAGCCGGTGCTGCTGTCGGCGTTCTACGCCACCCTGCTGACGTGGCTCGA
>ENA-OFCE01000210-OFCE01000210.1-metagenomes-genome-assembly--contig:-NODE-210-length-40080-cov-3.412417_pt1 | contig 40080 bp, 31 predicted proteins | sample MGYA00153388_OFCE01 | MGnify analysis MGYA00153388 | reverse complement strand
TATTAATTTTAGGAAGTAAAGATATTAATATTTTGATTTTTGGCAGGTATGTACTTATGTCATTAACATAAAACTCCTATACTAAACACTTAAATTATACAATTCGACAATATACTTTCACTAATTATTTTCAAAATTGCAACAAAAATCATTCTTCAATGCATTAAATGTAAATATATAGGCTATTTATTAAAGAATATATTAACTTTAATATCACTTTTTAAATAAAAAATAATCAGCTGATAATCAAGTGTATGTAATTTAATCCTAAATAATAGCATAATTAATTTGTTATCTATGATTTGGTAACATTATATTTATATTAATTAACAAAAATTAACACACTAATTAATTATTCATGAAGAAAATTGTACAAAGTTTTTTAGTGCTGATGCTGCTAATTACGGTGGCATTTGCGCAAGAACGCACAGTTACGGGAACGGTAACGGCTAAGGATGATGGCTTGCCCATACCCGGCGCAAGCGTAAAAGTAAAAGGGACTAACCAAGGCACCCAAACAAATGGCAGTGGTGTATTTAGTCTTAAGGTAATCGGAAACAACCCTGTTTTAGTTATATCCTTTATCGGAAATGCTACGCAAGAAGTAAGGGTTGGATCAGCAAATTCTGTCAATGTGGTTTTGTTAAATGACAAAACGCAGTTGGGGGAGGTGGTGGTTACTTCTCTTGGTGTAAAACGCCAGAAGAAAGAGATTGGGTATGCTACAGCAGTAGTATCAAACGCTGTTTTAAATGCTGGTAGTGCCATAAACATAGCAAATGGTTTACAAGGCAAGGTTTCGGGTTTAAATATTACTACGCTTAATAGCGGTGTTTTTGAATCGGTTAAAATTAATATGAGGGGTATTAGGTCTTTAAAAGGAAACAACAACCCGATGTTATTATTAGACGGTGTGCCAACTGATATTCAATACCTATCTTCTTTAAACCCAAACGATGTAGAAAGTTCTACCATATTAAAGGGATCATCAGCTGCTGCTATTTATGGGCCGGATGCTAGGAATGGTGTGATAATTGTCACAACAAAAAGCGGAACCAAAGACAGCAAACCTATAATTACTTATAGCAATTCAACTCAAGTTTCCCAAATTTCATTTTTTCCTGCATTCCAAGATAAATTTGGAAGTGGTGGTTTTGGAGAGTATACCCCCTACGAAAACTGGTCCTTTGGCCCAGCATTTGATGGAACTGTAAAAGATATCGGTAAAAAATTGCCGGACGGAACTACACAAACAGCAATTTACTCAAATTTAAAAGACGAAAGGAAAAACTTTTTCAACACGGGTACTATATTTCAAAACGATATTTCTTATGCAGCAAAAGATTTCTATATTAGTGTCCAAGATGCTCAAATTAAGGGAATTGTGCCTGAAGATGAAAATAGAAGAACAGGATTACGATTAAATACTTCTAGAGAATTTGGAAAATTTAAAGTTGGTTTAAACACAAACTTTATCAACCAAGATTATAGTGTTTTTGACGATGAATCTATGTCTGCTTATAATACTAATGCTGGTGTGGGTTTAAATGGTGGTTTAATGAACTTGGTATTCAATACGCCAGGACAAATACCACTAACGTCATACAAAGATTTTAAAAATAATAAGTTTGCAGATTACAATGGTTATTTTAACGATTATGGCATAAATCCGTATTTCGCAATTGATAACTGGAGAAAATCTGGAAAACGCACGGATCTTTTAACCAACCTCGATTTAAATTTTAAACCCTTTGAATGGTTAAACATCACTTACAGGGCAGGTTTAAATTCAAGAAACGTTGATGAAAGAACGTTCTCCAAGGGTGAAATGCCCACTCCTTTTGGTCTTAAAAGATCATTCACACCAATATCACCCGCGACAAGGGAAAGAGCATATAATTATAAAAGATACTCCTCTGAATTATTCGCAAATTTATCAAAACAATTAAACGAAGACTTTAAAATAACAGGTATTTTAGGCACTTATGTTAGGCAAACCGACACACGTAACACTAGAATTAGTGCTGCAAACTTAATTATTCCAGAAATTTACAATGTTGACCATAGAACTGGCGAATTAGGTGGTGATTCAAGAAGCTTTAAAAACAGACTATTTTCAGTATACGGGAGTGCTGGTGCAAGTTATAAAGGTTGGGCAAACATAGAGGTTACTGGCAGAAATGATAAAACCTCTCTACTCAGTAGTGAAAATAATTCTTTCTTTTACCCAGGGGTAAGTGGATCATTTGTTTTGACTGATGCAATACCAAGTTTGCAAAATAAAGTAATCACTTATGCAAAATTAAGAGGTGCTTGGAATAAAACAGGTAATGCTGATATAGACGAATATTCTTTGGCTTCAACATTTTCTCAAATATCAGGTTTCCCTTATGGTTCAGTACCAGGTTACACCGCAGACAATACAGTTTTTGATAAAAATTTAAAACCTGAGTTTATAGAAAGTAAGGAAATAGGTTTAGAAACTGGTTTCTGGGGTGGCAGAATTAATTTGGAGGCCACTTATTTCGACCAAAAAAATAATAATCAAATAATACCAATCCGTGTATCACAGGCAACGGGGTATAATTTTAACAATATAAATGCGGCAGCCTTTACAAATAAAGGTGTTGAATTAGATTTACGTTTAAATCCTACGATAAATTCTAAAGGATTAAAATTTAATTTAGGCGTAAATGCAACTTACAATGAAAGTAAAATCACCGAAATTTATAAAGATTTAAACGAATTGTTTATAGGAGGTTTTACCAAAGCGGCAAATTTTGCAATTAAAGACTATCCAGCATTTGTGTTAAAGTCAACAGATTATGTACGTGATCCTCAAGGTAGAATAATTGTTGACGCCGAAAAAGGATTACCAACAGAAGATCCTAATACAAAAATTTATGGTCAAACCATGCCTAAGTGGATTGTTGGTATAAATCCAACGTTTGATTATAAAAACTTTAATTTATCGATTTTGGCTGAGTACAAAGGTGGACATTTTGCATATAGCGATATTGGAAATGCAATGGCTTGGACTGGTGTTTCTGAAGCAACTGGTGCAAATAACCGTGAACGGTTTGTCATCCCAAATTCTTCAATAGAAGATCCAGCAAACCCAGGTCAATATATTGACAATACTAATGTTACCATTTCAGATATCACGGAGTTTTACACGGGTATTTACAGAGATGTGCGTTCAAACTTTATTACCAGTGCGGCATCTTGGAGGCTTAGAGAAGTGGCCTTAAATTATACTTTACCGCTTAAGTTAATCCAAAAACAAAAGTTTTTAAAATCTGTAACTATTGGTTTAACAGGTCGTAATTTATTTTTGTGGCTACCTAAAACAAACCAGTACCAAGACCCGGATTTTGGTAATTCTGGTACTAATACAACAAGTAATACTAATGGTGCAACAACTCTATTAAATAGCCAAAACACTGCTGGTGGAAACGCTTCTGGAATCTCCGACTCTCAAATTAACCCACCAACTAGAGTTTTTGGTGGCAACATAATTGTTAAATTTTAAATTGTATAATATGAAAAAGCTTTCATACATAATTACTTTTTTACTTATACTTACTGTTGTAAGTTGCAAGAAAGAGTTTTTCGATATTAATAAAAATCCCAATGACCCTACTGAAGGGGACATCAATCCTAATGTTATTTTGCCAGGTGTATTACATGCAACAGCCGAACAAATGGCCATCAATTACGATTATGCTGCCCAATGGACAGGATATTGGGCTAGGTCCGGTTCTTTTGGTCAAAACTTACCTCAGGAAAATTATGCCATAACCACAGACTATCAACAAATACAATGGAGAGATTGGTATAACATTTTGCAAGATGTTAATGTTATGCAGAAAAAAGCTATTTCCAATAATCAGCCTTTCTATAATGGTGTTGCTAAAGTTTTGAAATCTATAGGTTACATGTATTTGGTTGATCAGTATAACAACGTACCTTACACAGAGGCCTTTGATATTGATAAATTTATAACTCCAAAATATGATAAGGGTGCAGATATTTACAAAGATTTATTAAAACAATTGGATGAAGCTGCAATAATATTTAAATCTGCAGGCTTGACGACTGATCCTTCAATAAAAGCGGCAGATATTCTTTTTAAAGGAGATGGTGGTAAATGGTTAAAGTTGGCTAATACACAAAAATTAAAGTTAATTATACGTCAATCTCAAGTACCAGGGTTTAACGCTAATTCCGAAATTGCTAAAATAACAGCGAATGGCGGCGGTTATTTAATGGCGGGAGAATCTGCCAGCGTGCAACCAGGATATGTGGGAGATAATTTAAAACAGAATCCATTCTATAACGCCTATAAATTTACTTACATAGGAGCTGTCGCCGATACTTACAATAGAGCAAATAACTTTGTTTTAGATTTGTACAGAGATAACGATGATATTAGATACACATATTTTTTCAGTAAAGCAGAAACACCAATACCTGGGAATATATATTATGGTTATAATTTCGGAGAAAATTTACCTAATACCACACTATTTGTAGCTGTTAGTTCATCAGACGTAGGTGGGCCAGGTCTTGCAAAATCCCCTACACAACCACAGTGGTTATTTACTTCAGTAGAAAGTTTATTTTTACAAGCCGAAGCCGTAGAAAGAGGTTGGTTACCAGGTAGTGGTCTTACAGCTTTACAAAATGCAGTAACCGAATCATTTGTGTGGTTGGGTGTGCCAAATGCAACTGTTGAAGCTAGTACGTATTTAGCTGGTGATTTTGACATAGTTAATTACGCTACTGCATCAAATAAAATCAACTTTATTGCAACACAAAAATATTTGGCTTTAACAGGTATTAATAATTTCGAAGCTTATGTAGATTATAGAAGACTAGGCGTACCAGAAGATTTACCATTATCAATTGCAGAATCTGTCGGATCTAATGTAATACCTAAAAGATTATTGTATCCATCGACTGAGTATAGCTACAATCCAGACAACGTGAAAGCAGAAGGGGCAATAAACGCACAAACTTCAACTATTTTTTGGGATAAATAAATTTAAAATATATGAAAACGATAAATAAAATCATAATTCTTATTTTTCTTTCAATAAGTATAACCGCTTGTTTAAAAGACAAAAATGTGGATAACCAACAATACGGTTTAATAAATTTGGACGCAAAGAAAATCATTGAAATACCACTTCATAGCGGATCTGTTGCTATACCTATTATAGATAAAGACACAATTATTAATATAGTTGATGTAAGATTAGCATCTAAAGATGTAAGCTCTGAAGATTTAGTGGTTGAACTTGGTTTCGATAGATCTAACAAAATGATAGACGACTATAATACTTTAAACGAATCTATTTTAGTTCCCTTCCCTCCAGCATTGTACTCATTACTTTCTGGATATAAAGTTACTATACCAAAGGGTTCTAATAATGCTAATTTACAGATAAAGGTTAACTCGAGTAAATACGATTTATCAAAAAGCTATGCTATGGGCTTTTACATTAAATCTGTTGATAAACCTGGCTATACACTTAGCGGTAACTTTGACACTATTTTAGTACAAATAGGAGCTAAAAATAAGTACGATGGTGTTTATACAGTTACAGGTACTTCTTTGAGAGCTGGAGACGTTAATCTTTCTGGACCGATAAAAGACGCAACTATCAGGGATGTTGTTACGACAGGTCTCTTCTCTATTACATACAATCCACCTTGGGCTGATGGCAGTGACATTGGGGGTATTAGTGGAACAACTATTACAGTAGATCCAGCAACTAACAAAGTTACAATGTCAAGTGATAACCCCAAATTGGTAAACTTATCTTCATTTGACAACCGATATGATCCGGCAACCAAAACTTTTTATTTATCCTACTATTGGGGCAATGGGCCTACGCACAGAGCCGCTACCCATACTTTGGTTTTTAAGAAGCAAAGAGACTAGCTAGACTTTCATTTAATATTTTAATCCCAAGTTTAATAAACTTGGGATTTTTTAATATTAATTTTCTGGCCTTTGCTATCTTTAAGGTACTATATCATTCAATGATTAAATAACTAACACAAATAAGATAAGGTGTTTTATTTAAACAAAAATTAATTAAATGCTGTTAGATAAAAAGAATATCGTAAAAAAATTTCGGATATTAAATTTCATAGCTTTTTCCTTTTACAGTACTTATTTAATTAAAATTAAACTAGATAATTTACTTTTAACCTTCATCTCACAATCCCCACCTAAAATCAAAGCCCTGTTATCATCTAAATGCCCAGCTGGAAAATCAAAAGCAACTGGAAAACCATAATCCTTAACTACTTCATATATTATTTCTTCCACGCTGAAACCAAAGGGTATAGGGTTATCTTTCAAACTGGTAAAACCACCAACAATTAACCCTTTAAGTTTGAATAATTTTCCTGCCCGGTCTAAAGTGCGTAACATTCGGTCTACGGCATATAGGTATTCTCCGACATCTTCTATAAAAAGAATTTTATCGGTATAGTCTAAATCGGTTTCAGATCCTAGTAGAGATATAAGAATACTTAGATTTCCACCAATTAATATTCCCTGTGCATTTCCCTGAATATTATTTATGTGGGAGCTATAAGTACAAGATACTTCCTCGCCAAACAACACCTTTCTTAACGACTCTAAGCCAGCAGATGAACTACCGGGAATTGTAGCTGGCATTTGAGCGTGTATGCTTTGTACACCTATTTTTTGCAGAGCACAATGTAAAACTGTTATGTCGCTAAAGCCCACTAACCATTTTGGGTTTTTTAACAATGGACTAAAATTTATTTGGTCTATTATTCGGATACATCCATAACCCCCGCGGGCAGCAATAATAGCTTTTATGTTATCGTCATCTATAAATCCTTGTAACTCTTGCGCTCTAAATTCATCTGTACCAGCAAATTGATGAAAAGCAGAGTTAACAGTTTCTCCCAATACAACTTGCAAACCCCAAGATTCTAATAGTTCTACTGCTTCATCCATAGGCTTCTCCAGTTTTTTGGATGGGCAGGTTATGGCTACTTTATCGCCAACATTTAGGTACGGTGGTAATAACATGAAATGATCTTGAGTTCGAATAAAATTTACCAAATCTAACATTACAATAACGATATAATAGTAAAATCTGGTTGAATGAAATTGAGACTTTTCAAAATTAAATGATGCTATCATTTTAAAATTATTGTAATAATTCCAAGTAAAAACCTTTAATAAAAACTGTTTAAACAAAATACTTCTCTAAAATAACTTTATATGGAAAATAGACGTATATAAATGTCAAATTTTAAGTCTTTAATGAATTTAATATGAAAAAAATGTACTTATATCTTATAAATTGGCAATAATTTGAAGTTTTTATGATAAATTTTGCATTTTATTTGGCAATTATATCTCAATCTCTTACATTAGCCTTCAGAAAAATTACTTTTAACACTTAAACTCCTAAAAAAATGAAAAAAATCTTACCATTCCTTATTCTACTCGTAGTGGTAGTACTTGGATTATTGTACCCCACTTCGGAAATTACAACGATACCCGATGCAAAGCTTGATTCAGGCGATACGGCTTGGCTATTGGTATCAACCGCTTTGGTATTGGTGATGACACCTGGTTTAGCCTTCTTTTACGGAGGTATGGTGCGTAAAAAAAATGTTATTTCTACGATGCTACAAAGTTTCGTGTGTATGGGCCTTATTACCGTTATTTGGGTAGTATTTGGTTTTAGTTTAGCCTTCGGTAAGGATATTGGCGGCTTTATTGGTGATCCACGAACTTTCTTTATGATGAATGGCACTTTGGGCAATGCAACATGGCCTTTGATGCCAACCGTTCCATTGATTTTATTTGCGATGTTCCAATTAAAGTTTGCGGTTATCACACCTGCTTTGATAACAGGTGCATTTGCAGAGCGTATCAAATTTAATTCTTATCTGATATTTCTTTGTTTATTCATGATATTCATTTATTCGCCTTTGGCACATTTAACTTGGCATCCAGATGGTTTACTTTTCCAAAAAGGTGTGTTAGATTTTGCTGGAGGTACCGTTGTACACATGTCTGCAGGATGGGCTGCTTTAGCTTCTGCTTTATATCTCAAAAAGCGTAATGCGCCAGATCATACACCAGCAAGGGTGAGTTATGTGATTCTGGGTACAGGTTTGCTTTGGTTTGGTTGGTTTGGTTTCAATGCAGGTTCTGCAGGTGGTGCCGGATTTTTGGCGGCACATGCTTTAGCCACAACCACAACCGCATCTGCTGCGGCAGCAATGGCATGGATATTTTTTGATATGTTCAGAGGCAAAAAACCTTCTGCCATCGGAGCGTGTATTGGTGCCGTGGTGGGCTTGGTCGCCATTACGCCAGCTGCTGGTTACGTAACTGTTCCGCACTCTTTAATAATTGGTATAGTTGCCGCCGTGGTTAGTAATTTGGTAGTTATTTGGCGTTCACGCACTAACATAGATGATACATTGGACGTTTTCCCTTGTCATGGTGTTGGTGGTATGGTGGGTATGTTGTTAACAGGTGTATTTGCTACCCAAAATGTTAACAGTGCCAATACAACAGGTAATGGTCTTTTCTTTGGTGATACTAAATTATTTATCATACAAGTGATAGCATTGGTGGGGGTTTCTGCCTTTGCCTTTTTCGGAGCTTACCTATTACTTAAGGTAACGGATTTAATAAGTCCTTTACGAGTTTCAGAAGAAGAGGAAGCTTTAGGTCTGGATGTTTCTCAACATGATGAGGAATTGTAAATAATAATTCTATAATATAAATCCCAGTTACAATATGTAGCTGGGATTTTTTTATGTTTTAAGTTTTATCCCTTACTCTTGAATTTGGAAATACATGGCCCAAAACTTAAACGCAGGAAAAGTATCAGGTTTTATAAATCTCCACGATGAGTTCAGTTTTTTATTGGCGTGGTGGTGCAAAAAAAAATCGGCCTTAAAGCCGATTTTCTTTATTTAATTTGTCCGCTTAATCTACCACGCTCACCTTTATCATATTGGTAGTGCCTTTTTTATCAATCGGAATTGAAGCTGTATTAATAACAATGTCATTAGTTTCGATCAGATTAGCATCTTTTAGCATTCTATTAACCTCGCTAATGGTTTCATCCGTACTTTCATATTTATCATAATAGAACCCTTTAACTCCCCAAAGTAAACTTAGGGTGTTCAATAGATTTTTACTGGTTGTGAAAATATAAGTTCCAGCTTTTGGGCGGTAACTGCTGATTTGGAATGCCGTATAACCAGATGTAGTCATGGCAACAATTCCTTTGGCATTGGTTTTCTCTGCCAAGAAAACTGCCGAGCTGCAAACTGCATCACCTAAATAAGTTGGCGATGTTTGATCTAATGTTTTTGTTTTATAATATTCGAAAGCATTGTCTTCTACGTGCCTAATAATTTTATCCATAGTTTCGATAACTATCAAAGGAAATTCGCCAACGGAGGTTTCTCCGCTAAGCATCACGGCATCAGCCCCATCCAATACAGAGTTGGCAACATCGTTAACTTCGGCACGTGTGGGACGAGGGGTAGTAATCATGCTCTCCAACATTTGGGTGGCAACGATAACAGGTTTGGCAGCGGCGTTGCATTTAGCTGCAATCATTTTTTGCAATACGGGAACTACTTCTAAAGGCATTTCAACGCCCAAATCTCCACGAGCAACCATTATGCCGTCTGTTACTTCTATAATGGCATCAATGTTCTCAATGGCTTCTGGTTTTTCTATCTTGGCTATAACCCTTGCAGATTTACCCCTAGCCTTGATGATGTCTTTTAATTCTGTTATATCCTCTGCTGTACGCACAAAAGATAAACCTATCCATTCTACATCATTATCTAATGCCAAATGAAGGTTAGATAAATCTTCCTCTGTTAATGAAGGGATAGAAACCTTCGTATTGGGCAGGTTTACACCTTTACGGCTGGTTAAAATACCGCCATGTACAACTGAACAAACAACTGTATCAACACGGTTAGTTTCGATTACTTGCATTTGTAATTTACCATCATCTAATAAAATAATCTCTCCTGGATGCACATCCTGTGGGAAACTATCGTAAGTAATGTAAATCTGATTATCATCACCAATACACTCTTTAGTAGTAATGTTTATGGTAGTACCATTTATCAGATTAATTCCACCATCTTTTACCAAACCTATCCGGATTTTTGGTCCTTGTAAATCGGCTAAAATTCCTACGTTGGTTTTATACTCTAGATTTATTTCTTTAATGGTATTGATCACCTCTTGGTGAACCTGTTGGCTACCGTGAGAAAAATTTAATCGGCAAACATCTACTCCAGCTCTTATAAGCGAAAGTAACATTTGTTTATCTGCAGATGCTGGACCAAGCGTGGCAACAATCTTGGTTCTTTTTGGAGTAATTTTCATTGTAATGATTAAAGAGTTTATATAATGGATATTGAATGGCGATAATGGATTTTACTGTTTAGGTTAAATCTGATTAGTTGGTGCGCCTTATATTCCATGATTAATTTAAAATTCGATGTTAAGTCTGCCGCAAAAATAGCTTTTTTAAAATGCCTTTAGAAAAAAGGTTTAAAAAATTAGGTTTTCTTTTGATTTTAGCTTGAGCGGGTCTATTTCTACCGCTACCTGTATTTCGTTTATAGTTTTTAATCCTGATAATATAAAATCTAGTTCTTCTTCATCCAAATGGTTTCTCAACAATAAAAAATAATCTGTTTCCTTCATTTCGGGGATAAGCAGTCCGATACTTCCCTTGTTTGCTAGTATATAGCAATCGGTATCCATTCCATTTTTATAATGGTATTGAGAAAAGTATTGGGGCAACGTGTCGGAATAAGTAATTTGATAATCGGGTGAGGTTCTTTCGAAACCCATATTCAAAAATTTGTTAATCAAAAAGCAAAGCCGATAATCCTTCAATTGCGACGTTATGGCAATTAAAATGAAATCGAGATCCAATTCTGCTTTTAAATATTTTTTATTCAAAATAATATAGTTTACTTTTGAACAATTATAACCTATCCCTCTAAAACCGAATGCAATTATAGCAAAACAAAAAGGTTTGATATTTGATAGAATTTATTTTTCTTTGCACAGAATTAATTAACCTTAAAAATAGAGTATTATGTCTGATATCGCTTCAAGAGTAAAAGCAATTATCGTTGAAAAATTAGGTGTTGACGAAAGTGAAGTAACGCCAGAAGCTTCCTTTACCAACGATTTAGGAGCTGACTCTTTAGACACAGTTGAGCTGATCATGGAGTTCGAAAAAGAATTTAACGTTGCCATTCCGGATGATCAAGCCGAAACCATCAGCACAGTTGGTCAAGCCATCTCTTATTTAGAAAAAAACGTTAAGTAGAGAGTTACATTAATTAAATAAATGGAGCTTAAAAGAGTTGTTGTAACAGGATTAGGTGCGCTTACTCCAATTGGTAATACTGTCGAAGAATATTGGAACAGTTTATTGGCTGGAGTAAGCGGTGCCGCTCCTTTTACGCGTTTTGATAGTGGAAAGTTCAAAACGAAATTTGGCTGCGAAGTGAAAAACTTTGTCGCCGAAGATTATTTGGACAAAAAAGAAGCTCGTAAAATCGATCCATTTGTACAGTATGCTTTGGTTTCTACCGAAGAAGCTATAAAGGATGCCGGTTTAGATTTCACAAAACTAAATACCAACAGGATAGGTGTTATTTGGGGTTCGGGGATTGGTGGTTTAAAAACATTTTTAGACGAAGTGATGAACTTTGCCGCCGGAGATGGTACACCAAGATACAATCCATTCTTTATACCTAAAATGATTATTGACATAGCCCCTGGTCATATTTCTATGAAATATGGTTTGCGTGGCCCCAACTTTTCTTGCGTTTCTGCTTGCGCCTCATCTACCAATGCTTTGATTGATGCTTTTACCTACATACGTATGGGCAGGGCAGATATGATTGTTTCCGGCGGCTCAGAAGCTATTTTGAACGAAGCAGGAATTGGTGGATTTAATGCAATGCATGCACTTTCGACCAGAAACGATGACCCTAAAACCGCATCTAGACCATTTGATTTGCATAGAGATGGTTTTGTTGCAGGCGAAGGAGCGGGTACGCTAATACTAGAGAGTTTAGAACACGCCAAAGCCCGTGGCGCAAAAATATATGCCGAATTAGTTGGCGGTGGTATGAGTGCAGATGCCAATCACATCACAGCACCACACCCAGAAGGTTTGGGCGCAAAATTGGTGATGCAATCTGCACTAGACGAGGCAGGGTTAACCACAGCAGATATTGACTACATCAATGTTCATGGTACTTCAACCCCATTGGGAGATATCAGCGAAACTAAAGCCATCGTAGATTTGTTTGGTGAAGATGCTTATAAATTGAACATCAGTTCTACAAAATCTATGACTGGGCATTTATTAGGTGCAGCCGGAGCCATAGAGTCTATCGCTTGTATACTGGCCATTAAAAATGGGGTGGTTCCTCCAACCATCAATCATTTTACCGATGACCCTTCGTTTGATCCTCGATTAAATTTTACTTTTAACAAGGCACAAAAGAGAAATATACGTGCCGCCCTGAGCAATACATTTGGCTTTGGAGGGCATAACGCTTCGGTGATATTTAAAAAATACGAAGAATAAAAACTAAGTAGAAACCGTTGACTGGCTGATTTTTTGTTGCTTCAAGAAACAATACACATTCCTTAATGCCTTTTTCAAAAATATACAAACTCCATCTATCTCCCGAAAGGAAATACGTTAAAGTCCTGAAAAATGTTTTGGGCTTTGTTCCGGGCAACTTGGCGCTTTACCGTTTGGCCTTCAGGCATAAATCGAAATCCATTGTCATAAAAAAGGGTACCAAAAGCAGCAATGAGCGATTGGAATTTTTGGGAGATGCCATTTTGGGAGCCGTAATTGCCGAAATTCTTTTTAAAATGTATCCTTACAAAGAAGAAGGCTTCTTAACCGAAATGCGTTCCAAGATTGTAAGCAGGGTAAACTTGAACCAACTAGGAAAAAAATTAGGCTTTGATGAACTGATTGAGTTTGATGCCCGCACCATAAACATTACTGCCAAGCACAGCTCCCTTTTGGGCGATGCATTTGAATCATTAATTGGAGCAGTATATTTGGACAAAGGTTACAGATTTACCAAAAACTTTTTGGAACAACGCATTGTTAAGCCTCATATAGACATACTAACCTTAGAACAAACCGAAACAAACTTCAAAAGTAAATTGATAGAATGGTGCCAACGCCACGGAAAAGATATTTCCTTTGAAGTGATTACCAATGCCGAGGGAGAACATACAAAATTGTTTACCGTACAGGCAATAGTAGATGGCGAAATAATAACACAGGCTTTGGATTACAACAAAAAAAATGCGGAGAAATTAGCCGCAGAAAAAACCTGCTCCATTCTCTCTATTTAGTTTGTTTAAATTTTCTAAATGATTTTTTGACGTAGTCAATAGCATCATAGTCGTTCCAATACTGTACATCAATATACTTAGGACGGTACAAATACATAAATTCTGCCATTTCACTTTCCTTGATGTTTATATTGTTTTTAATGAGCGTGATATTAAATCTTTTATCCACCACGCTTTCTCCGTTTTCTCTAGAAATATATTTGTAAAACGTCCGGGCATTTTTGGCATCGTCTCCCAACAGGTTTTGTAATGCAGTAAGTGGGTTAAAAATGTACATCAGAAATGGCGTTTTGCCATTGTTGTAAACACCCTTGGATTTATAACCCTCCAAAATTTCTTTCTGTTCTTGTTTAACGGATCTGCCTTGTACAACAACTTCATCCAAGCGTAGGGATGGACTTAAGTAAATAATAATATTTTGTTTTTTTAATACAACTTTTACTGTCTCCTGAAAAAATTCCTTTTTGATACTTAAATTGTCGTTTATGGATACTTCCATGGAAAATGTACCAAATTCGTCTGAAACTGTACGTGTACTTTGAGTAACGTTTATTATCTCGGCACCTACTAATCTATCTGTCGCACCTTTTTTAAATACGATTCCCTTAAGCATGAAAGATTCTTGCGACTTTGCGCTAAAAGTTGCGAAAATCAAAATCGTAAAAAAATATAAGCAATTTCTCATTTTTGTATAGCGGTGAATACCCGGAGTCTTAAACGTTTAAAATTGGATAAAAATTTGCAACATTTAAACAATGATTTTACACAATTACTACCTTTCTCCTTTTCTTCTCTTATTTTTATACCGTCGCCAAGTTACTAGCACAATAATAATTCATGGAAAACGAACAACTTGATTTAGCTTTTGGATATGTGCAGCACACCAGCAAAAACATTTTTTTAACGGGCAAGGCTGGTACGGGTAAAACCACGTTTCTTCATCAGCTCAAAAAAAACACTCCAAAAAGAATGGCAATTGTTGCACCAACGGGCGTGGCGGCCATGAATGCCGGAGGCGTTACCATCCATTCGTTTTTTCAATTGCCTTTTGGTCCATATATACCACAAACCCCGCAAAACACCCGTCCATCATCTCTACAAAGACAATTTAATAAAGACAAGATTAACCTGATTAAAAGTTTGGATCTTTTGGTTATCGATGAAATCAGTATGGTGAGGGCCGATACTTTAGACAGTATTGATGAAGTATTGCGACGTTATAAAAATCCAACCCAACCCTTCGGTGGGGTTCAATTGTTGATGATAGGCGATTTGCACCAACTTTCGCCCGTTATAAAGGATGACGAATGGCAACTTTTACAAGCCTATTATCCCAACATATATTTTTTTAGCAGCCTTGCCCTCAACAAAACTTCGCCGGTTAGCATAGAACTTAAACATATTTACCGCCAAAGCGACACTCGTTTTATAGATTTGTTGAACGCTATTCGCAATAACCAAATAACTACAGAGGTTTTGGATAAGCTGAACGAAAGGTACATTCCAGATTTTTCTCCTCATGATGATGAAGGTTATATAACCTTAACCACACATAACCAAACTGCACAATCCATAAATGACCAAAAATTGGTAGGAGTAAAACAACCCTCCAAGTTTTTTAAAGCCGATATAAAGGGAGATTTTGATGAAAGAACTTATCCAACCTTGGAAAATTTAGAATTGAAGGTTGGGGCTCAGGTAATGTTCGTTAAGAATGATCCATCGGTCAGCAAATTATTTTATAATGGAAAGATTGGCAAGATTACCCGAGTAGGAAATGAGGTTATACACGTAAAATGTTTAAATGACGAACAGGAAATTGTTGTAACCGCATTGGATTGGACCAACATAAAGTTTACCTTAAATACCACAAGCAAAAAAGTGGAAGAGCAGATTATAGGTAGCTTCACTCAATTTCCGTTAAAGTTGGCCTGGGCAATCACCATTCATAAAAGTCAGGGTTTAACATTCGAGAAAGCCATTATAGATGCAAACTTAGCTTTTGCCTTTGGGCAGGTTTATGTGGCATTAAGCCGATGTAAAAGTTTTGAGGGGATGGTATTACGCTCGCCCATAGTATCTAACAGTGTAAAAACCAGTAATACGGTAGCAGATTATACCAAAAATGCAGATCAAAATCCGCCTTGCGAAAACCAATTAAAGGTTTCAAAAATTTCTTATCAGCAAGATTTGCTGATGGATATGATAGACTTTAACAAAATAAAATACCGCTTATTCTCAGTAGGAAAATTGGTAGAGGAAAATTATTCCATTTTTTTGCCTGGTTTACCCAAAGAGATAACTCAGATAAAGTTTGATATCGAAACGCAGATTTATTCAGTAACTACAAGTTTTAAAAAACAATTGGAAAAGTTGTTTTCGAACCAAACACTTCCTGAGGAAAATTCAGCAGTACAAGAACGCATTCAAAAAGCTTGTATTTATTTTGCTCAAAAGTTAGATGAAATAGTAGCCAAACCTATCGAAAAACTAAATATTAGCTCAGACAACAAAACCATCAAAAAGACTTTAGTTGAAGCCATTGATAATTTGCAGAAAGATACTTTTGTAAAACTTAGCGTGTTGAACAAGTGCGCCGAAGGCTTTAGCAGTCTACTTTATTTACAAACTATAGCCAATGCCGAGCTGGATTATGCTGAGAAAAAGGGAAACAATACCGGCGCATCCACCAATGTGAGTATTAAAGATATCCCTCATGGAGAATTATATAAAACCTTAACGCTTTGGCGCAATAAGGTGGCCAATGAAAAAAATATTGCCATTTATTTGGTATTGTCGCAAAAAACCATCCTTTCGCTTATAGAAACTTTGCCAGCCACAATAAAAGAACTAGAACATACAAAAGGCATCGGAAAAGGTACTTTGCAGCGTTACGGAAACACCATTTTACAGATGGTTAACGAATATTGTGAGAACAATAAAATAGAGCGACTAGAATTTGTTCCTCCGGTTCCCGTAATAAAAATCGATACCAAAACGGTTTCTTTCGATTTATACAAAAGTGGAAAATCTATCGCTGAAATTGCCGCCGAGCGGAATTTTACGATAGGAACCATTGAAGGTCATTTAGCACATTTTATCACGGAAGGAAAAATATTGGTGACCGAATTATTGGCTACTGAAAAGCTAAAAATGATTATGGATCACATAGAAAAGTATCCAGACCTACCTAACGTTGAAAGAAAAATGGCATTAGAAGATGCGGTAAGTTATGCCGATTTAAAGGCGGTGGCTAATCATTTGCTTTTTTTAACGAGTGGACAAGAGTAAATCGGTATTAAACCGATTTACTGATTCTGTCCTTGATTTTTATTCCTAAATCTTCTGCAACCAACGCTGCCATTGATCTAGTTTCAGACCCTTTATCAGGAGCCAATAAGATCCCCAAAATGGCACCAACGGCAATACCTGCCAAGAAATATAATGCTGTAGGTTTAGTGTGGTTTTTTAAATAGGGTTCAATTAGAGTGTTCTTTTTCATAATATGTTGTTTTTGATGAACTTTTCAATTTTAATGCCATAATTTTTTTATTAAAAGGGTAGACTATTTTGATAAAATGACCACATTCTTTTTTAAACATTTTTATCTCCTGCAAAATAAATACCCAAATAAATTTTTACTTTTTAAATTTAACTTAATACCCTATATTTGCCCAAATTTTAAGACCAGTAAAAAAGGCAAAAGCATTACCAATCAGCATTATGAAAAAAATTGTCGACTACAGAAAACTTTTGGGTGTAGAAAAAGCAACAGAATTAAAGGAACTAAAAACCGTGTATCGCAATTTGATGAAAGATTGGCATCCAGATAAATTTCAAGATAACCATGAAAACCAAATACATGCCGAAGAGAAAAGCAAAACCATCATTGAAGCATATCATTTCTTGGTGAGCATTGCTCCAGAAACTTTGGAAGCTACGAAATCAGAGTTTACGCTGACCACCACTTCATCTAACATTGCCGATTACGAATACAAAAGTCAGGTTTTGAAAGTCACTTTTTTAGATGGCAATGTTTACGAGTTTTTTGATGTGCCCAAAAACATCTATGTAAAATTGGTAAATGCAGAATCGCCTGCTAGGTTTGCTCGTCGCCATATTTATAATACTTTTATTTATAGAAGCGTGAATAAGTTGGCAATGGCTTAAACTGCCATGGACCATCAGCTACTTACCTTACCTAACGGGATACGAATTTTATTTAAGCCAGTAAAATCTCCCATATCACACGCTTGTTTAATTATAAATGCGGGTGCCCGCGATGAGGAAGTAGGTAAGCCCGGAATGGCTCATTTTATTGAGCACCTTTTATTTAAGGGAACGGCCAAACGCAATACCAACCAGATTTTGAACCGTTTGGAAGTTGTTGGGGCAGATTTAAATGCCTACACCACCAAAGAATACACTTGCTTGCACGCTTCTTTTCTAAATCCGTACTTAGAACGGACCATGGATCTTTTGCAGGATATTGCCTTTTTTTCTTCCTTTCCGGAGACAGAGATGGAAAAAGAGAAAGGTGTTATCATTGATGAAATTTCTAGTTATGAAGACCAACCCGAGGAAGCCATCAACGATGATTTTGAAGCGCTTATTTTTGCCGGACATACTTTGGCAAATAATATTTTAGGAACCAGAGAATCTGTTTCTGCGTTTACCAAAAAAGATATTGTTGATTTTGTAAATGCCAATTACCACACACACGAAATCATTTTTGCCGTTTCTGGCGATTACGATTTTGCAAAGTTGATAAAGCTGTCCGAAAAATATTTTGGGATTATTCCCGAAAATGCCCCTATCAAAAAAAGAACGCCAGTTTCAGTTATCCCAACAAAAAAAACAATTTTAGAAAAGCCCATCAATCAGGTGCATTGCCTAATGGGCAATAAGGCTTACTCTTCTCATCATCCTAAAAAAGTAGGTTTATTGTTATTGAACAATTTATTGGGAGGAAACGGCATGAGTTCTCGCTTAAACTTGGAGGTTCGCGAAAAATACGGAATTGCGTATACGGTAGAATCCAACTATACTCCTTTAAGCGATACAGGTTTGTTCAGCATATATTTTGGTACCGATGCTGAAAAGGCTGATAGAGCCATCAGAATTATCGGCAAAGAATTGAAAAAATTAAGAGATAAGCGTTTAGGCGATATCCAGTTGAAACAAGCGAAACAAAAGTTTATCGGTCAGATTGCTTTGGGCGAAGAAAATAGATTGGGCGTTTTACTTTCTATGACCAAAAGCTTATTGGATTACAATCGAATAGATTCTTTGGAACAAGTTTTTGCAAAGATTGAGGCCGTAAGTGCAGAAGAAATCCTAACGATTTCCAACGAAATATTTAATGAAGAAAACCTGAGTATGCTGATGTTTAAGCCTTAAAGCTCGAACGTTGATCCGTTAAGAAAACCTTTCTTTTATTATCCTCCATTACCTCAATCTTAATTTTAAGATAATTTTCGGGCAACAATTCTGGTATCTTCTCCGGCCATTCCACAAAGCAATATGCGCCAGAATAAAAATATTCTTCGTAACCCAAATCCAATGCTTCGTTTTGGCTTTTAAGCCGATAAAAATCAAAATGGAAAATGGTACTATCGGGATACTTGTATTCGTTTACGATGGAAAAAGTAGGACTAGAAGTACGTTCTTGTACACCCAAATAAGTACAAATACTATTGATTAAAGTAGTTTTTCCTGCTCCCATTTCACCGTAAAACAAAAAAACTTTCTGGTCTGCAGCATACTTAACTATGCGCTCTGCAACTTTTAAAAGTTGGCTTTCATCTTCAATCCAAAGCTCCATATTAACTATTTATTTTTATAGGTAATAAACGGTATGATTACCTCTTCCAAAGAAATTCCTCCGTGCTGAAATGATTCGTTATAATAGTTTACAAATTGGTTGTAATTGTTCTGATATACAAAGTAACTGTCTTCCTTGGCAAAGATGAAACTAGAGCTAACATGCAGTTTGGGCAACAGTGCATCATGCGGATTTTTGATTTGGAAAACTTCCTTAGGTACAAAGTTTAAGTTTTTGCCTTGTTTGTACCGCAGGTTTGTATTCGTATTTCTGTCACCAACTACCTTGCTTGGGCGTTTTACACGAATGGTGCCATGATCTGTAGTGATTACCACCTTCACCTTTTTTTGAGATAGCTTTTTAAGTAAATCCAATAATGGAGAATGCTCAAACCAAGAAAGTGTCAATGACCGATAGGCCGCATCATCATTGGCCAGCTCTCTGATCATTTGCATATCGGTACGGGCATGAGAAAGCATGTCCACAAAATTGTAAACAATGGCGTTTAAATCATTTCCCATAAGGTTATTTAAGGAATCGTTTAAATCTTTTCCTTGGTCAAAAGATAATATTTTATGGTAGGAATGTTTGATATCCTTACGTAAAATACGTTTGATTTGGTCATCGAAAAAATCTGATTCAAATAAGTTTTTACCGCCTTCATCTTCGTCGTTCTGCCACTTTCCGGGAAAACGCTGCTCCATTTCGGAAGGCATCAAGCCAGAAAAAATGGCATTACGAGCATATTGTGTGGCGGTAGGCAAAATGCTGTAATAAATATCTTCTTCTTCCAACCTAAAGTATTCGGTGATGATGGGGTTTATGATTTTCCATTGATCATACCTCAAGTTATCAATCAGAATAAAAAACACGGGAATGTTTTCTGCCAGCATCGGAAAAACCTTCTTTTTAAATAATTGATGAGATAAAATAGGGGCAGTGTCTTGATTCTTAATCCAATTGACGTAGTTTTTTTCTATGAATTTAGAAAACTGGCTGTTGGCTTCTGCCTTTTGCATGGTCAATATTTCATGCATTCCGGCATCGTCCAATTTCTCTAGCTCCAATTCCCAGAAAACCAATTTTTTATAAACGTCAATCCATTCTTGGTAAGTCAGGTTATCGTTCAAGGTCATTCCCAGTGTTCTAAAATCCTGCTGGTAAGCCATAGAAGTTTTTTCGCCAACCAAGCGTTTATTATCAATCAGTTTTTTTATGGTGAGTAAAATTTGTTTGGGATTTACTGGCTTAATTAAGTAGTCATCAATTTTAGAGCCTATCGCGTCTTCCATCAGATGCTCTTCCTCGCTCTTGGTAATCATTACCACGGGCACTTCCGGGTTTATGTTTTTGATTTCCGTTAGAGTTTCCAATCCGGTTAAGCCGGGCATGTTTTCGTCTAAAAAAACCAGGTCGAAATCTTTAGTTTTAAATATCTCCAATGCATCGTTACCATTGGTTGCAGTGTCTATTAGGTAACCTTTACCATTCAAAAAAAGGATATGTGGTTTTAATAAATCTATCTCATCATCCGCCCACAATATATTCGTAGTTTGCATATTTTTATTTTAAGTAATGTCAGATAAAACTGTATTTTTAAATTTATATTATTTATGCCAGTGTGAATTGGTAACCAAATACAAAATTTGTGCCTCCTAATTTAAGCACCATTTGAATAAGAATAAAATCATCAACGATCCTGTTTACGGATTCATCAGCATAAAAACAGCTTTGATTTTTGATGTCATAGAACATCCGTATTTCCAGCGTTTAAGGTACATCAAACAATTGGGAATGACGCACCTGGTTTATCCGGGTGCTTTGCATACCCGTTTTCATCACGCATTGGGGGCTATGCACCTCATGCAATTGGCGGTAGAACATTTACAAAACAAGGGACACAAAATTACGCAGGAAGAATGCGAGGCTGCATGTATAGCCATTTTATTGCATGACATCGGCCACGCCCCATTTTCGCACGCATTGGAACATACCATTGTACAGGGCATTTCACATGAAAATATTGGTAAGTTATTAATTGAACGGATAAACGATGATTTTGACGGACAGCTGGATATGGCTTTGCAAATTTTTAATAATCAATATGAGAAAAAGTTCTTATATCAACTTATTTCTGGTCAGTTGGATTTGGATAGGTTAGATTATTTAAACCGCGACAGCTTTTTTAGCGGAGTTACAGAAGGTATGGTAAGTTCTGACAGAATTATCAAGTTATTGAATATTAAAAATGGGCAAATTGTAGTCGAAGAAAAGGGCATTTACTCCATCGAAAAGTTTTTGATAGCCCGTAGGCTGATGTATTGGCAAGTTTATTACCATAAAACTGTAATTGCAGCTGAGCAAATGTTGGTAAAGATTTTCGATCGTGCCCGAGAATTAGCCTTATCTGGAAGTGTCCTTTTTGCCACGCCAGCATTCGAGCATTTCTTGTACAACACCATTAGCAAAAAAGATTTTTTTGAAACCGCAGCTCATTTGGATAATTTTGTGAAGTTGGATGATAATGATGTAATGGCTAGTATTAAGCTGTGGTGCAATCATCCAGATTTTATACTGAGTAAGTTATGTTATAACCTGATAGACAGGCATCTGTACAAAGTTGAAATATCCATTCATGAAACTGAAAAACACAGGCTAGATGGTTTAATTAAAACCATCAGCAACAGTTTCAATATCTCGGAAGATGATAGCTCTTATTTCGTTTTTACCGATACCATCAACAACATTGCTTACAATACCGGCGATGGGAGTATAAACGTTTTAATGAAAAATGGCGATTTACAAGACATTACACTTGCCTCAGATAATTCGAACATCGGCGCATTGGCAACAAACGTTACTAAAAATATACTTTGTTACACCAAACTTTAAAATTTTATATTGCTAATTTCGCTAACATTTTGTTCATTTAATATTAACAGTTAATTTTACCGAATGCAATTTACCGCAAAAGAGGTCTGTTTTCTATTACACGGTACATTGGAAGGAAATCCGGAGAGTGTGGTGTCGGTTTTGGCAAAAATCGAAGACGCCCAAAGTGGTTCTCTGTCATTTGTTGCAAACCCCAAATACGAAAACTTTTTATACACTACAAATGCCTCTGTTGTTATTATTAACGATGATTTGCTGTTGGATAAACCCGTTTGCGCAACATTGATACGGGTTCCAGATGCATATAGTGCATTTTCTGTGTTCCTCGAAAAGTTTAACAGCATCAAATTAAACAAAACAGGTATTGAACAACCATCTTTCATTCACCCAGATGCCAATATTGGGGAAGACGTTTATATAGGTGCATTTGCGTACATAAGTTCAGATGCTGTTATTGGAAACGGTAGTAAAATATATCCGCACACATATATAGGTGATAACGTGGTGGTTGGCAATCAAACCACATTATTTTCGGGAGTAAAAGTTTATCAAGATTGTGTAATTGGCAATCGGGTAATTATCCACGCAAGTGCAGTTATAGGTAGCGATGGTTTTGGTTTTGCGCCTCAAACAGACGGAGCGTACAGCAAAATCAGTCAGATCGGTAATGTGATTATTGAAGACGATGTAGAAATTGGCGCAAATACCTGTATTGATAGAGCTACAATGGGATCCACCGTTATTCGAAAAGGAGTAAAGTTGGATAATTTAATTCAGGTAGCGCACAATGTAGAAATAGGCAGCAATACAGTTATTGCTTCCCTTACGGGGATTTCTGGTAGCACAAAAATCGGCGAAAGCTGCGTTATTGGCGGTCAAGTAGGCATAGTGGGGCACATCAGCGTGGCCAAGGGCACACAGGTACAAGCTAAATCCGGTATTAATCGTACTATTGTAGAAGAAGGAAAAAAATGGGGCGGCACTTTTGTTACGCCCCTGCATAACCATCTAAAATCTTTGGCCATAACCAATAGATTGCCAGAGCTTGACAAAAAGCTATACGAATTAGAGAAAGAAATAAAACAGTTAAAATCTGGAGGCAATTCTTAATATTGCCTTAAGCTTCATAAAAATGAATTTGAAACAAAGAACCATAAAATCTGACGTATCTATCAGTGGCTTAGGCCTACACACAGGTGTTGCCGTAACCATGACGTTTAAGCCTGCTTTAGATAACCACGGCTATAAATTTAAAAGAGTGGATTTGCCCGGGCAGCCGTGTATCGACGCTGATGTTGACAATGTTACTGACACTTCTCGCAGTACTACTTTAACCCAAAATGGAGCTAGCGTGAGTACGGTAGAGCATGTTTTAGCTGCTTTGGTAGGTTGCGAGGTGGACAATGTTTTGATAGAGTTAACCGGTGGCGAAGTCCCTATCTTAGATGGCAGTGCCATTCAGTTTGTGGAAATGCTCGAATCTGTAGGTTTTGTTAATCAAGAAACAGATCGCGAGTATTATCAGATACCGCATAACATACATTACTCCGAAACAGACAGAAAAGTGGATATGGTGGCTATGCCACTAGATGATTATCGTTTTACCTGTATGGTGGACTATAACTCGCCGGTTTTGGGAAGCCAACACGCCACCATAACCACCATAAGCGATTTTAAGGAAGAGATAGCTTCATGCAGAACGTTTGTGTTTTTGCATGAGTTAGAAATGTTGTTGAAACATGATTTGATTAAGGGTGGGGATATCAACAACGCCATCGTTATCGTAGATCATGAAATTGATGACGAAGAGTTGAAATATTTGGCCAAAGCGTTTAAACGCGAAGGTATCCAAGTAGCTAAAGAAGGTATTTTAAACAATATTGAATTGCGTTACCAAAACGAACCCGCCCGTCATAAACTTTTGGATATGATTGGAGATTTGGCTCTTATTGGTATGCCCATAAGAGGGCATGTTATGGCCGCCCGCCCGGGTCATGCCGCAAATATTGCATTTGCAAAAAAAATAAAGGCGGCCATCAAAAAAGACAGAAAAAAGAAAGTGCAACATCTTTACGATCCTTCTGTAAAACCGTTGTACGATATTATGCAAATAATGGACATTCTGCCTCACAGACCACCATTTTTGTTCATCGATAAAATATTGGAATTGTCTAAAACTCACGTGGTGGGCGTTAAAAACGTGACAATGCATGAAAACTATTTTATAGGTCATTTTCCGGGTGCGCCCGTTATGCCAGGTGTCATACAAATTGAGGCTATGGCGCAAACGGGCGGTATTTTGGTTTTGAGTACCGTGCCAGATCCAAGTAATTACCTCACCTATTTTTTAAAAATAGATAAAGTAAGATTTCGGGCACAGGTATTACCAGGAGATACCATTATATTTAGATGCGATCTTATGGAACCCATCAGGCGTGGTATTTGCCAGATGAAGGGTGTGGGCATGGTCGGAGAGAAGATAGTTGTTGAGGCCGAAATGATGGCTCAAATATCACGTTATAAAGAAAGCGAACCCGCAAAATAATGATACAACCCTTAGCATACATACACCCACAAGCAAAAATAGCCAACAGTGTTGTTATTGATCCTTTTACGGTTATACATAAAAATGTAGAGATTGGTGAAGGTACTTGGATAGGATCGAATGTTACGATAATGGATGGAGCCCGAATTGGTAAAAATTGCAAAATTTTTCCTGGTGCAGTAATTTCGGCCATACCTCAAGACCTGAAATACAATGGCGAAGATACTTTAGCCATAATCGGCGATAATACGACCATACGTGAGTATGTAACCATTAATCGTGGCACATCTGATAAATGGGAAACCAAAGTGGGCAACAATTGCTTATTAATGGCTTACTGCCACGTGGCGCATGATTGCGAAGTGGGCAACTATTGTATATTCTCTAACAACACAACCTTGGCCGGGCACATAACCATCGGCGATAATGTAGTTTTGGCGGGTATGGTTGCCATACATCAATTTTGCAAGATTGGTTCGCACGCTTTTGTAACCGGCGGTTCGTTGGTGCGTAAAGATATTCCGCCTTATGTAAAAGTGGCCCGCGAACCTTTGGCTTACGCCGGCATAAACTCTGTTGGCTTACGCCGAAGAGGATTTACCCCCGAAAAAATAAATGAGATCCAAGAAATTTACAGGATACTTTTCGTAAAGCACAATAATGTTACCAAAGCCTTGGATACCATCGAAGCAGAATTTAGACCCACCGAAGAACGCGACGAGATCATTAATTTTATCCGCAACTCTAACCGCGGCGTAATGAAAAGCTTCGGTCATTCCTGATAAATTGGTATGGAAATCCATTTAGAAAACCTGGGCCGTCGTTTTAATCGCGAGTGGATTTTTAAGGACATCAATTACCAATTTGTGAACAATAAAGCTTATGCAATATTGGGCATCAATGGCTCCGGAAAATCAACGCTTTTGCAGGTAATTTCTGGTGCATTAACACCTTCTACTGGTAAGTTGATTTATACTCAAAATCTCCAAGCGATTGACCCAGAGAAATATTTTAAGTTCATTTCATTGGCTGCGCCTTATTTAGAATTGATAGAAGATTTTTCCTTATCTGAAGTTCTGGATTTTCATTTCAAGTTTAAATCTCGTTTAAATTCTCTAGATAATACAGCTATAATTTCCCTTTTGGGGATGCAAAAAAATCAGCACAAACTTATTAAGCACTTCTCTTCGGGAATGAAACAAAGGGTAAAATTGGCATTGGCTTTCTGCTCTGATACGCCCATTTTATTGTTAGATGAACCTACTTCTAACTTAGATACTCAGGGAACAGAATGGTATTTAGATATGGTTAAGCAATTTACCACAAACAGAATTACCATAATTGGCTCTAATCAAGAAAACGAATATGCCTTTTGTGATGCACATATCAACTTGGAGGATTACAAGTAAATTGGCTGGAGGTTGAGCGTAGTCGAAACCGGTTTTTACTACGTTCAACCTCCCTTCCTACACAATTTATTTTAACAAATGCGCTTTAAATTCTTCAAAAGAATTTCTCATAATCACTTTATGGTGCTTCTTGCTTTTCATAACTTCCACCTGTTCAGGATCTTTAATTTCAATGTTCAACTCCTCAAAAACGTCAGGAAATTTACAAGGATGAGCAGTTGCTAAAATTACGTAGGCAGTTTTGTCGTTATCAGTTTTTCTGACTTCGCTAACAGCCAAATATCCTGTTGCAGTATGTGGGCACATTACATAGCTATGGTGTTGATGTACATTGGCAATGGTTTTTTTAATTTGTTCATCGCTGTAAGCCAAAGAAATCAATTTGGTTTTCAGGGCGTCGATATCGTTATCGTACAAATCTAAAATGCGCACAAAATTACTTGGGTCGCCCACATCCATCGCATTTGCCAAGGTTGTAACCGATGGGCGAGCTGTATAAACGCCCGTTTTAAAATATTGCGGAACAATATCATTGCTGTTGGTTGCGGCTATAAACTGCTTCACAGGTAAGCCCATTTTATTGGCTATCATTCCCGCAGCAATATTACCGAAGTTGCCGCTCGGAGTTACAAAAATGACATCATCAAACTCAGATTTTAGCCTTGCCCAAGTATGCGCATAGTAAAACATTTGGGGTATTAATCTGCTGATATTGATAGAGTTGGCAGATGTTAGGTTTAAATGCGCATTCAATTCATCATCTAAAAATGCTTGTTTTACCAAACGCTGGCAATCATCAAAAGTGCCTTCAATTTCAATAGCTTCTATATTATTTCCGTTGGTAGTTAATTGCAACTCTTGTATGGCGCTCACTTTTCCCTTCGGGTATAGAATACTCACCTTTATTCCGGGTATATTCAGAAAGCCCAGGGCTACAGCACCGCCGGTATCGCCAGAAGTGGCCACCAAAATTTTGATTTCCTTTTCCTCGTTTTTTAGCAAGTGAGACATGATACGGCTCATGAACCTGCCACCAAAATCCTTGAAAGCCAAAGAGGGGCCGTGGAAAAGTTCCAACACGTAAGTATCATCCGCCAATTTTATCAAAGGAGCTTCAAAATTTATGGCGTCATCAATTATGGTTTTTAAGTCTTCGGCAGCAATTACATCTTTTAACAAAGTGTAGGCAACATCAAAAGCAATTTCGGGCAACGTTTTTTCGCCCCAATTTTGCATAGTTTCCGCATCAAACGAAGGCAAAACAGTAGGCATATACAAACCTTTATCGGCTGGCAAGCTGTTAAAAACTGCAGTTTTGAAATCAACAGATAAGTTATGGTTATTGGTGCTGTATAGTTTCATAATGAGTATTTAGTTGATAGATTTACAATTTAACTTTTTACGCTAAAACTTAGTATCTGTTATTATTACCAATGGTTGAATTAAATTTTAATATCCATTGTTATATAAACATTTCTTCCATCGCTTGGCCAAATACCTGGCCCGGGATAAAATGTTGGGCGTTTAGTGAAATATTGTTTATTTAAAATATTGCTGATGCCTGCCCTAACCTTTAAAAAAGAGGTTACTCTTAGCGAAGAGTTAAAGTCTAAAATTGAGTATGCGGGCGTAAATCCTATTGCACCACTCGGTGGAGGTGTTCGTGTGTTTACGGCATCAGAAAAAGTAGAAGAAGTGTAGTTGTATAAAAAAGTACAGCTTAACTTTTCACCGGTAATCTCCAAACCATTTCTAATAATCCATTGAGGTACAGCTTCTACCTTATTACCAATGATTGATTGGTTGTTTGTTCCGTTTGAAACGGTACCAAGCTTATATTTTGCGTCCATAAATGAAGAAGAAGTAAAAATACTTAGGTACACAGTGTTAGAAACAGCGGTTTTATATTGTATGAATATTTCCATACCGTTTGTTAAGCTATTACCAACGTTGGTTCTATAAATATACGATTGACCCGTATTATCCCGCAAAACCAATGTGCCCAATCTGTTTCTATAATCTACCCTAAAATAATTAATGTCGTACTGTATTTTGCTAAGCAATCTCCCTTTAACCCCAATTTCTGCATTGTAGCCATTAGCGTCACTTAAATTTTTATCAATTTGTTCATAGGTTGAAGCTGGGATAATATCCTTAAATATTACTGGACGATAAGATTGAGAAATGCCACCATAAAAGGTATTTTCTTTATTTAATGAGTATTGTGAACTGATGCCCAGCAAAACAAAATTATGTGGAATACGGGTTGGTAATGGGTTTACGGTATAATACTTTATCTCCCCATTCATTTTCGAATTTCCATTTTCTATCCTTATTCCGGGCGATATTATCCATCTTTTATTTATCTCGAAAGCATTTTCGGCGGAGAAAGCAACATTATTTGTTTTAAAGTTGAGGTTGCGACCAAAGCCTTGTGCAGTAACACTCAGATCGTAATCTGAACCTGTTGTTCCCACACCTTGTTGTCGCCTGCTCATGTCATTATTCATGTATACTATACCAGTGCTTAATTTGCTTTTTAAATTTCCAATTGAGTATTGATGCAATAATCTAAACTCTGTAGTTTTGCTATTAAAACCATCAACATCAACCTGCCTATTTTTATACATTCCGGTAACCAAACTTATATTATCTGGAACATTGGCGAAAGCATCAAATTGTACGCTGCTTCTGTTACCAAAAACGCCAGAAGCAGTCAATATCATTTTCGTTTGTTGAGATAATCTCCAGTTTAGAGTTAAAGAGGGAACATATATATCCGGACTATAATAATTGCGAGTTCTGGTGCTGCTTGTTGGCGTAGCATTAAACATACTATCGGTTAATGGGCCAGGGATTTGATATAAATATTTGGAACGGCCAATTTCCGCCTTCAAAGAAAAATCAGGATTAAATCGATAATTTAATTGTACAAATTGAGCCTCCGCATCTGATTTGCTATTATCCCTGTAACCGCCCGAATGTCTGCGGTAGTAATAGGCATAGTAAGAAAACTTTTTGTGGGTACCGCTAACTGCATTATAACTGCTTAATAAATTGTATGAACCGGCAGTATTTATACTTTCGAACGAGACCGATTTTAAGGAATCGGGTTTTTTGGTAACATAATTTAACATACCCCCGAATTGTGCACCATATTGCAGCGATCCCGTACCTCTCAAAAGTTCAATTTTTTCGATGCTTTCCATCGGTGCACTGTAATGGCTAGCAGGATAGCCGTACATATCAGAATTGATGATGATGTTATTTTGACGGACATTAAATTCCCAACTTCTGTGCGAATCAAGCCCACGCGTAGAAATATTTAGTTGATTACCACTGCCATCCATATCATAAACAAAAACTCCAGGAATTTTTGCAAAGAGTTGCCGTCCGGTTTTTAAGGAAATGTTTGCATTGATTGTCGATAAATTAATGACCTCAGTTTTTTTACCGCTGTATAGTATTGCATTCTGTTCACCGGGTAAACTTATGCTATCAATTTGTTTCAACGCTTTTACGATTACTTCCTTTAGCTTTTTTGTTTTTATACTATCTTTTTGAGTTTGCCCATAAGCAGTGTGGACAAGCATAATTATTGCTATTAGAAGATTAATTTTTTTCATGGTAGTTATCCCAAAATAACCGGCCCTGTTTTATTAATTTCTGACACATAAATATTAGACTGTATTTGATGGCTTCTTAAAAATTCTTGCTGTATGTTAACCGATTTTTGCGCATCCGCCTTAGAGCGGAACAATGAAAAAACTGTCGGCCCCGAGCCGGATATACCGAAGCTGAGCGCACCATTAGCCAAAGCCAATTCTTTCAAAGTATCAAATTCTGGGATAAGCATAGAGCGTATAGGTTCTACAATCACATCTTTCATGCAACGCCCCAACAAATCATAATCGTGCTGGTAGAGCGCACTTACCAAACCTGCAATATTGCCCCACTGTGTAACTGCATCCTTAAGCAAAACTTTAGAGCGTATAATTTGCCGGGCATCTCGGGTTGGCACATCTACGTGTGGATATAAAAGCGCACAACACAAATCTGGTACGGGCAAAGCAATTACCTCTAGCGGTTCGTAACTTTTTATCAGCGTAAAGCCACCTAAAAGAGATGGTGCTACATTATCGGCGTGGCCGTGTCCGCATGCCAATGCCTCGCCTTCCATTGCAAAAGGCAACAGTCGCATTCGGGTTAAAGGTTTGCCAAGTAATTCGTTAGCGGCAAATAAACCGGCAACAGCACTTGCTGCGCTCGAGCCCAAACCACTGCCCAAAGGCATCTTTTTTTCTAAACTTATGCTAAAGCCTATATCGTTACGCCCTAAATGTTTTAGCAAACTTATTACGCAAGCGCTTACTGTATTTTTTAAGGGGTCGCGGGTAAGTTTACCTTCGTCGCCAATAATGTTATCTATTACTACACCTGGTTTATCGGTAATTTTCATCACCAATTCGTCGCCGGGTTGGTTAACTGCAAAACCCAAAATATCGAAACCACAAACCACATTCGCTACGGTTGCTGGGGCAAAAACTTTTATGGATTTGCTGCTCATCGACTGGCTCCTACTTTTACTAAATCGGCAAATACGCCAGCTGCGGTAACCGCTGCACCAGCGCCCGGACCTTTAACCACCATTTGGGTTTCGTTGTATCTTTCTGTTGTGAAGGCAATGATGTTATCGCTGCCCGATAGCGCATAAAATGGATGATTTGCACCCACGGATTGCAGGCTGATGCTCACTTTCCCGTTTTCTAATTTGCCAATGTATCTCAATACTTCATTTTTACTTTCTGCATCGTCTTTTAGTTTGGCAAAGAAGCTTTCGGCTTTTTTCAATTCCTCATAAAATGCATCAACCGTTGGTGCAGTTAAACAACTTTCTGGCAATATGGCACCCAAATCCACGTCAGATGATTCCATTGGTAAACCCGTGTTACGAGCTAGAATTAACATTTTGCGCATAAAATCTACACCACCCAAATCATCTCGTGGGTCAGGTTCGGTGTATCCTTTTTGTTGTGCTTGTTTAACAATATCGTGGAAACTCACATCTCCTTTAAAGTTATTGAAGATGAAGGAAATGGTTCCAGAAAGTATGGCTTCTATTTTCACAATATCGTCACCACTAATGATTAAATCATTCAGGGTTTTGATAATAGGCAAGCCCGCACCTACGTTTGTCTCGTAAAAGAAATCTACACCGTGCTTTTGTGCGGTATCCCGTAATTCGGCAAACTGTTTATAATCTGCCGAGTTGGCAATTTTGTTGCAGGTAACTACAGAGATATTGGCCTTAAAAATTTCATTATAATATTTTGATGGAGATACACTTGCGGTATTGTCTATAAAAACGCAATTGGGCAAGTTTAAGGCTTTCATTTGCTGCACAAAATCGGGCAGGTGTGCATCAGTAGATTGCGCCAAGTTTTGTTGCCAGTTATTTAAATCTAAACCTTCGGCATCAAAAATCATTTTTTTGGTGTTGCATAATCCCACCACCTTGATATTTATAAGGTTATGCTTTTGCAGATAGGTGTGGTGCGCATTAATTTGGCTCAGTAATTCTTTACCGATATTGCCTACGCCCACCACAAAAATGTGCATTGTTTTTTGCAAGGTTGCGAAGAAAGCATCGTGAACAGTATTTAATGCCTTTGATAAATCTGATTTATTAATGATTACAGATATATTGTACTCAGAAGATCCCTGAGCAATGGCCACTACATTAACCCCGTTACGGCCTAATGCATTAAAAAGCTTGGCTGCAATGCCTGGCGTTTTCTTCATGTTTTCGCCAACAATGGCCAAAACGGCCAAGTTGTTTTCTATCACAATTGGGTTAAGTTTAGAAGCCTCCAGCTCCAGCTCAAACTCTTGAGCTATCAAAATCTTGGCTTTTTCTGCGTGTTCTGGGTTTACTGCAAAAGTGATGGAATGCTCGGAGGAAGATTGTGTAATAAGGATAACGTTTACCTGCTCTCGCGATAGCAAAGAAAATAAACGACCGCTAAAGCCAGATTTGCCCACCATTCCGCTACCCTGAATGTTGACAATGCTGATGTTGTCAACCGAAGAAATACCACGTATAATCGTACTGGAAGGTTTGATGTCATGGCGTATTACGGTCCCAGCAAAATCGGTATTAAAGGTATTTTTGATAACAATTGGTATTTTTTTTAGGAAAGCCGGCGTCATGGTCGGCGGATAAATAACCTTCGCACCAAAAAAGGAAAGTTCCATAGCTTCAGTGTAAGAAAGTTCTTCCATAGAGAAGGCTTTTTGTACACGGCGAGGGTCGGCGGTCATCATACCGTTTACGTCTGTCCATATTTCAATGCTATCGCAATTGAGGGCGGCTCCCAAAATTGCGGCGGTGTAGTCGCTTCCACCACGACCTAAAGTAGTAATCTGGTTTTGGTTATCACTAGCGATGAAACCTGTTGCTACTACAATGGCGTGCTTATGATGGTCGAAATAATTCTTCAGCAGGAAATTGGTCTGCACAAAATCAACTTTTGCATAGCCAAAAGTGCTATCTGTTTTAACAACGTCGCAAGTATTCAAGAATTCTACCGATTCAAAATCAGCCCTTAAAATACGACTGATCATAAATGCAGAACATTTTTCGCCGTAGCTTAAAACGGCATCCCTTGTTTTTGGACTTAATTCTTGCAGTGCAGTTATGCCTTGCATTAAATCTTCAAGAGACTGGAAATAAAGTTTAAGGGTGGTTAAGACTTGGTTTTGTTGCTGCAAGGGAACCAATTCTTTTACGACTGCAAAATGGCGTTTTTCTATCGATGCCAAATTGCTTGCGTAATCCAATCCGGAAACGGCGCCTTCTGCCATAGCTATTAATTGGTTGGTTAGGCCGCCCATTGCCGAAACAACCAAAACTATTTGTTTGTCTTGAGCAATTTCTTGCTTAACTATAGTAACCAAGGCTTTTAGTGCCTCGATGGAACCAACAGAGGTGCCACCAAATTTTAAAATCTTCATATTTTGTAAAAAAAAACGCCTTCCATTTTGGGGAAGGCGCCGTGTGTATGCTATAACCACTATCTCCTTCCCTTATGCTTTTTTAGGCATAACAGTTGTAAATGTGGTGGTTGTGTATTTTATTTTCAATTCTTGTTAAACTAGATTCCAAAGCTAAGAGTTCATTTTAGATATGCAAAAATTTTGTGATATAAATACAGTAGGTAAATTTATATTTGTGCACTGAATTAGTTACTTTATTTAGCAGTTTGTACGTAATGACTCAGAGTATGAAGTTACACGTGGTGGGAAAGCGGTTCCCTTAATAAAATTTATGGCGGCACGGCTGCAGATAACTCTTAAACTGCTTCGCCATCATTATAATTTATGGCGGCTAGGTAGCCGGACAGGTTGTTAGGAAAGGCTTTGTAACCGAAGTGTTTATTAATTGCGCTGTGAGGGATTTTATAAGACGCTGCCTGTAAACGCCGGAGAAAGGTTAAAACTTTCCACCTTTGAATCATTCTTGAACAAAATTTAAAAAGTCTATTAGTCCTTAAATTATAATCTCTAAATGCGCAATTTATCAACTTCGAAAAAAACAATCATACTTACCGTATTTACGAGCTTTACCCTACTGTTTTTTTCATTTCGGGAAGATCTTTTTCAAATCAGTAAAAACCTTGATATTTTTGCTTCAATATATAAAGAGCTAAATATGAGTTATGTTGATGAGGTAAACCCCGCCCATCTTATAAAAACAGGCATCGACGCGATGTTGGAAAATTTAGATCCCTATACCGAGTTTGTGCCCGAGTCTGACGTGGAAGACTATAAAATGAAATATGTTAGCACACAGTATGGCGGCATTGGGGCAGGTGTTTTTTACCGCAATAATAAAGTTTATGTTTCTGATGTATTCGAAGGTTTTCCCGCTCAAAAAGCATCCATAAACCCCGGGGACGAAATCGTGTCTATTGATGGTGTACTACTAAAAGGAAAAAGCACCGAACAGGTGAGCCTTTTGTTGAAGGGACCAAAAGAAACGGCGGTAAAAATCGTGATTTCTCGCAATGGCAAAATCCTAGAAAAAAACATAAAAAGAGCTTCAATTTCTCAACCAAACGTAAGCTATTATGGTATGCTGGAAAACAACGTGGGCTATATTAAACTGGATAAATTTCTGGAGAATTCTGGTCAAGAAATTAAAAGTGCCCTGCTGGATATAAAAAAGAATAACCCTAAAGGCTTGGTACTAGATTTACGCTACAACGGCGGTGGAATTTTGCAAGAAGCCGTTAAAATTATCAACCTGTTTATTGCCAAAGATGTAGAGGTGGTTTTGCAAAAAGGGCGCAATAAAGAAAAAACAATCGAGTATAAAACCTATTTACAACCTCTAGATATGCAAATACCGCTGGTTATTTTGGTTAATGGCCGCTCGGCTTCGGCATCGGAAATAGTGGCCGGCTCATTTCAAGATTTGGATCGGGCTGTTATTGTAGGTCAACAGAGCTTTGGCAAGGGCCTAGTGCAACAAACTTTTAACTTGCCTTACAACAGTTTGGTAAAAATTACGGTAGCCAAATATTACACGCCATCTGGCAGGTGCATACAAGCTGTAGATTATGCAAACCGTGCAGAGGACGGCGTAGTAAACAAATTTTCCGATTCGTTGAAAACGGAGTTTAAAACTAAAAATGGCCGTTCTGTTTACGATGGCAGCGGCATTTATCCCGATGTTATGGTTGAGCGATATAAATACCATCAAATTACCCAAGCCCTGCTTAGCAAATACCTATTGTTTGATTATGCCAGTAATTACGTTTACAAAACCCCGCAGATTGTGCCAGCCAAAGATTTTAAATTAAGCGATACCGAGTATGCTGATTTTGTTTCTTTTTTGAGCAACAAGGATTATAGTTATCAAACCGAAACCGAAGCGGTTTTGGAAACGCTGATGAAACGGGCAGAAAAGGACAAAACCTACATAGAGCTAAAAACAGAACTTGACGTACTTAAAACCAAGGTTTTAAGTAGCAGAAAAGATGATTTGACCCAGTATAAGCCCGAAATAAAAAGGGTGCTGGAAAGTGAAATTGTACAACGCTATTATTTTGAAAAGGGGAAAGTGCAACAAGCCTTTCAGTACGATAAAGAATTAAAGGAAGCCATTAAACTGATAAACAACCAAAGTGATTTCCAAGCTATTTTAAAGGGCCAAAACAATTATAAGGTGATAGGCAAACCTGGCAAAATGTTGGTGGAAGAAGATTAGAGTTCTGATATGTTTAAATAAGGCTTCGACTCCGTAAAACAACTGTTCATTCTATCAAAGTGGCTTAGCAAATCGGAAGCAAAATCCTTTCACGGCACATACTTCTTAAAATAGCCCCGATTGACGCGGCACCCTTTTTTGCAGTGGATAGAACCAAGGGTCACAAAAAAGGTACAGCATAAAGCGGGTAGAAATTGAGTGAAAAGCACCAATTTGCGCTTCAAATAAAATGCTATATTTAAGAATTTACTTACGGGATTTTCGATTATTTGAGGTATCATAAGTTTGTGAGATTCTTTGCTGCTCCCATAATGACAAGTGCTGCGTTCAGAATGACAAAAAAACCATACAAATTGTTTATTTTACGACAATGCAGTTCAAGGATATCATAGGTCAAGAAGTCACAAAAAAGCATCTTATAGATACGGTAAACCATAATAGGGTTAGCCATGCACAGCTGTTTTTAGGTCCAGAAGGTTGTGGTAGTTTGGCTTTGGCCATTGCTTATGCTCAATATATCAATTGCACTGATAGGCGGCCGGATGATTCTTGCGCACAATGCGCATCCTGCAAAAAGTATCAAAAACTGATACACCCAGATTTGCATTTCTCTTATCCTATTTTTGCGAAGGATAAAGATGATAAATCCATCAATTATATTGCAGACTGGCGGAAGGCTATTTTGAATAATTACTATTTGGGTTTGGATGAATGGCGCAGCAACCTGAACGTCGACAATAAGCAGTTCAATATCAACATTGCCGAAAGCCATAGCATCATCAGCAGGTTAAGTCTCAAACCTTTCGAATCTGAGTATAAGATCATGATTGTGTGGCTGCCCGAATTTCTGGAGAAATCTGGCAATGCACTGCTCAAAATTATTGAAGAACCTGCGCCCAAAACGGTATTTTTATTGGTAACCCAAAATCAGGAACATTTGTTAAACACCATTATATCGCGAACGCAAATCGTAAAAATTCCGAAACTCAAGAATGAGGATGTTGTTGATTTTTTGGTAAAAGAAAAATCTGCAGAACTAAGCAAAGCACAACAAATTGCTTACCTCAGCAACGGAAATTTACATACCGCACAGTTATTTTTAACGCATGAAGAGAACAACTTTCATGAAACATTTGTGAATTGGTTGCGCTCATGCTTGCAGAATAAAGGATTGGACATTGTAAACCACGCAGAGGAGTTGGCCAAGTTGGGCCGAGAAAACCAAAAAAACTTTTTAAGGTACGGCATTAATATGATGCGTGAAGCTGTTTTGTACCTTGCCGGAACTCCCGTTTTGATCCATCTTCCGGAAAAGGAAATGGATTTTGTCAGCAAATTTTCAAAAGTTTTGAACTTGGCCAAGGCCGAATGTATAGCTTCTGAGTTTGAAAATGCACATTACCATATAGAGCGTAATGCCAATCCCAAGATATTGTTTTTAGATGTATCTTTGATGTTAGTGAAATTGTTAAAGTTTAATTCGTTCCCTGCGGGGACTCAACATATATTATTATAAATTATGGGATGTGGAAGTTGCGCTACCGGAGGATGTACTCCCGGAGGCTGTAAAAGCAATGGCTCTTGCTTAACCGATGGAGGTTGCAGTAAGTTAGATGTTTACGACTGGTTATCTGATATGGATTTACCGGCAAATTATAAACCCTTTAACATTGTAGAGGTACGCTTTAAAGGATCTAGAAAAGAGTTTTACAATAACCCCGAAAATATTTATTTCGAAGCGGGAGAACTGGTGGCCGTTGAAACGGGCACAGGAGGCTACGATATTGGGCATGTTTCCCTTACGGGAGAATTGGTGCGCATGCAGATGAAAAAGAAGCGTACCAATGAAGAAAAGGTAGAGTTCAAAATTTTCAGAAAGGCAAGTGTGGCCGATGTGGATAAATGGAAAGTGGCCAAAGAAACAGAATCTGCAACCATGCACAAGGCCCGTACAATTGCCATTGAATTAGGCTTGGCCATGAAATTGAGTGATGTAGACTATCAAGGCGACAAAAGCAAAGCCACCTTTTATTATACCGCCGAAGGCAGGGTAGATTTTAGGGAACTCATCAAACGTTTGGCCGAAGCCTTTAGGGTACGTATAGAAATGCGCCAAATTGGTATGCGCCAAGAAGCCAGCCGTTTGGGTGGTATTGGCTCATGTGGGCGGGAGTTGTGCTGCTCTACCTGGTTAACCGATTTTAAAACGGTTTCTACGGCAGCGGCTCGTTACCAAAACCTTTCTTTAAATACGTTGAAATTGGCTGGGCAATGTGGCAAGCTCAAATGCTGTTTAAACTATGAACTGGATACGTATATGGATGCCTTGAAACATATTCCTGATAATGTGGACAGGCTGAAAACCTCTCGTGGCGATGCCCGTTTGCAAAAAACTGATATTTTCAAAAAGATCATGTGGTACGTTTATCCGGGCGAAGAAAACACTTGGATACCATTGGATATAATTAGGGTAAAAGAAATTCAGGAAATGAACCGCAATGGTGAAAAACCTGAAGACTTGAAAGATTTGGCTTTGGAAATAGAAGAGACTAAATCTGTGGTTAAGGCATTTGATTATGAAAATGTTGTTGGGCAAGATAGTTTGACTCGCCTAGACGAAAAATCTAAGAAGAAGAAGAAAAGCAAAAGCAAACCCAAAGCTCGCCCAATTGGCGAACCTGGCGAACCTGTAAAACTAAGTCCAAAACCTTTGCAAAATGTATCTAAACTCGATCCTAGCAAAATGGCAGAAGCTACCGGAAGCGTGGTTAATGGGGGAGAAGTGCCGAAGAAAAAACGTTTTAACAACCGCAATAAATCGCGTAGTAAACCGCCACAAGCACCACCACTTTCGTAGATGAAACTTAAGTTAAAGCAGCTTTTTATTTTGATTGCTTTTGCAACTTTGCAAAGTTGTACTGATAATGCCATAACCGATGATTTTGTTACCATACCCAACCAACATTGGACTTATGCGCAACCATCAAGAAGTGTGGTAGAAATTACCAATACTGCAAAGAAGTACAATGTATTGATAAACTTGCGCCATACCGATGCTTATAAATATTCCAACATCTGGTTTAAGATAACCATCGTTAACCCCGATAAGACCAGAAAAACCGAGCGTAGCGAATTTACGATTGCCACACCAGAAGGTGCTTGGCTGGGTACCACATCGGGCAACTTGTTCACTTACCAATTACCTTATAAAGAAAACTTTAGGTTTACACAAAATGGAAAATATGTTTTTGTGGTAGAACAAAATATGCGAGATAATCCGCTTGATGGTATCAATGATGTGGGCTTAAGAGTAGAAGAAGTACAGTAGTGTTGTTATTCTGAGTGCAACGAAGAATCTCATTTTGTCATTCAGAGCAAAGCGAAAAATCTAGATTATTATAAAAGGCGAGCAAGTAGTTTAAGTTTTTATACATCATTTTAAATTTGAAGCACCCAAGAATGAAAGTTGCCGGTTTTACATTTATAAAAAATGCCGTAAAAAACGATTACCCAATAGTTGAGGCAATAACTTCAATACTATCGCTTTGCGATGAATTTATAGTGGCAGTTGGCAATGGTGATGATGATACTCGAAATTTAATAGTCAGCATCAACTCCCCCAAAATTAAGATAATTGATACTGTTTGGAATGACGATTTAAAAGAAGGGGGAAAAGTTTTTGCGCTCGAAACCGATAAAGCTTTTGCAGCGATTTCTAAAGATGTAGATTGGGCATTTTACATACAAGGCGACGAGTGCGTACACGAAAAGTACCTGCCCATAATTAAAGCCGAAATGGAAACTACTTTTAGCAACCCTCGTGTTGAAGGCTTGTTGTTCAAATATTTGCACTTTTATGGCTCGTACGATTATGTAGGGCAATCCAGAAGATGGTATAGACGAGAAATACGAATTATAAAAAGAAATGTTAAAGTGCAATCCTACCGCGATGCACAGGGATTTAGGATTGACAATCGCAAAATTAATGTAAAACTGATAGATGCCTACATTTATCATTACGGTTGGGTAAAGCCTCCGGAAGGATTAAAAAATAAGTTGGTTAATTTTAACCAGTTTTATCAAACCCCCGAATGGATTGAAACCAACTTACCAAAAACTTTTGAGTTTGATTATAGCAATGCCGACAGGCTGGTTTATTTTGATGGAACTCATCCTAAAGCTATATTAAAACGTATTGAAACTAGCAATTGGAAATTTACAATTGACCCCACATCGTTAAACAAAAAAATGAGCTTACGCAGGAAAGTTTTACAAAAAGTGGAAGATTTAACGGGCTGGCGGGTCAGCGAGTATAGAAATTATAAGATTGTATAGATGAGCTACATTTAATTTCAAATGTCTAAAAATAAAGTATTAATCACTTTTGATTCAATGAAATATACCAATTGTGGTTATTTTTCATTTGGATTTGGGCTGGGGAAAGCCCTAATCAAACAAAACAAAGAAAAGAGAGAACTTACTTACTATCTATTTAAGGAAAGTAGATCCTACTTTAGTGGATTGGTTAACATAATTAATTTATCAATCTTGGATCGTTTATTCTTTAAAAATAAAAACGATTTTGATGTAGTACATTTTTCTGATCAAACCTGTAGATTATCCCCTAGTAAAGTGAGAGCTAAAAAAATAATGACCATTCATGACATGAAT
>ENA-OFCE01000208-OFCE01000208.1-metagenomes-genome-assembly--contig:-NODE-208-length-40577-cov-3.902917_pt1 | contig 40577 bp, 40 predicted proteins | sample MGYA00153388_OFCE01 | MGnify analysis MGYA00153388 | reverse complement strand
CGGCAAACGTCATTCGACCGCTCCGAGTGTGCGGAGTGCAGACCTGATCCATCGCGCCGAAATGAGACTTCAGAACCGGCCATTTAGGTATCGAGATGTCGAATCGTGGAAATGCACATTCATCGGGCACATGGGTTGGCTCGGCAAATGCCTGTACTGCGACCAAGCGGGCGCCGGGCGATAAGAAAGGAGCACCCACTTTCGGTGGATGGCGAACTTGCAACGGTTGGCCTAATCTTGCCGGTGCACACGGCGACTGACTGCAAACACGCCAAGTCAATCGTTCACCGCCCGGACGGGCCGTCGTTTGGTCACATCGAGGGAGAGCAAATGAACTTGAACAAGTCGTTGCTGAAAGCACTCACCTGGGGCACCTTCGCAGCGGCGGTCATGTCGGCGATGTTGCTGGCTGCGCTGGAGCCGGCATGGCTAGACGTCACGGAAGTGGTCAGCGCCGAATCGACCGGCCTGTTGCCGCCGCCCACGGATGCCGATCCGCGCCAGGGCGCTGAATCGGGCGAAACTCGCGCCTCCCAGGCCGCACCGGGCACCGGTTTCCGATGAACCAGACGGCGCCGCTCGACGCATCACTGGCTGGCGCAAGGCCGGGTGTCCCGCCCCCGCCGGCCACCCAGGCTTGAACCGGTCCCACCGCCGGGCCGCATCCTACAATCTCCTGTAACGCGCATTGCCGCGCAATCCCTGCGGCCAGCCATGTACTGCGCGATCGACTTCGGTACCTCCAATTCGGCCATTGCCATCCCCGACGACACCACAGGAATGCGCCTGGTGGCGCTGGAAAACGGCCACGCCACGATGCCGACGGCGGTGTTCTATTTCCTCGAAGGCACCGACATCGGCGGCCCGCCACGGGCCTTCGGCCGAGCCGCGATCGCGGCATATGTGGACGGCATCGATGGTCGCCTGATGCGCTCGATGAAGAGCATCCTGGGCAGTCCGATGATCGAACAGACCACCGATTTGGGCGGCGGCCGTGGCGTTCGGTATCTGGACATCGTGGCTGGCTACCTGAAGCATCTCAAGACCTGCGCCGAAGCACAGGCGGGCAGCCCTTTGCACCGCGCCATGCTCGGGCGGCCGGTGCACTTCGTCGACGACGACCCGGTCCGGGACGCACAGGCCCAGGCGGCATTGCTGGCGGCTGCACAACAGGTCGGTTTCGATGAGGTCCATTTCCAGTACGAACCGATCGCCGCGGCGTTCGAGTACGAGCGCGGTGTGACCGGCGAACAGGTGGTGCTGGTGGCCGACATCGGCGGCGGCACATCCGACTTCTCGGTGGTGCGGGTCGGCCCGCAGCGTGCCACGCGACTCGATCGCCAGAGCGACATCCTGGCCAACCATGGCGTGCACATCGCCGGCACCGATTTCGACCGCCGCATCGAACTGTCTGCTGTGCTGCCAGCGTTGGGTTACGGGGCTTTCGGGCCGGGCGACGCCGCGACCCAGGCGCGCGAGGTGCCCAGCGGCATCTATTTCGACCTGGCGACCTGGCACCTGATCAACACCGCGTACAACCCGCAGCGCGTTTCAGAACTGCGTGGCATGCGCCGCTACTACGCCGACCCGGCACACCACCGCCGCCTGATGTTCGTGCTGACGCATCGCCTCGGCCACGAGCTTGCCGCACGCGCCGAGGCGGCCAAGATCGATGTTGCGGCCGGCGGCGATGCAGGCATCGACCTGGGTCTGGTCGAGCACGCACTGAACGTGGTGCTGACCGAGCGACACGCGGTCCAGGCGATCGACGCCGACATCGACCGCATCGTGGCCGCTGCCCATGACGCCGCGCGGCAAGCCGGCTTGGCACCCGGTCAGATCGACGCGCTTTTTTTCACCGGCGGCTCGACCGGCCTGCGGTTGCTCGCGCAGCGCATCGCCGCGGCATTTCCGACGGCACTTGCGGTCCATGGCGACCGCTTTGCCAGCGTGGCCAGCGGGCTCGGGCTGCACGCGCGACGCTGGTTCGAACCCCGCTCAGCAGCCTGAGCCGCTTGCCCGGCGACGGTCAGGCCGCCCGGACTGCAATCACCTCACCGTGCGACGCCGGTGTTTTGGACGACCGACCGGCGCGCGCGGGTCGCCTGTGCCAGCGCCCGCAGCAACGGCTCGGTCTGGGCCCAGCCAATGCAGGCATCGGTGATCGAGACACCGCGAGCCAGCGGTTGGCCCGGCTGCAGATCCTGCCGGCCCGCCTCCAGATGGCTTTCGATCATCACGCCGGTGATGCGGCGGTCGCCACCGGCAATCTGCGCAGCCACGTCATGGCCCACGTCGATTTGTCGGGCGTACTGCTTCTGGGCGTTGGCGTGCGAGAAGTCGATCATCACCTGCTCGCGCAGCCCGGCCGCGCGCAGCACCGAGCACGCTGCGGCGACGTCGTCGGCCCGATAGTTGGGCTCGCGTCCGCCGCGCAGGATCACGTGGCAATCGAGGTTGCCGCGGGTCTCGAAGATCGCGGCCTGGCCCATCTTGGTCATGCCCATGAAGGCGTGGGCACTGCTCGCGGCGACGATGGCGTCAGCCGCCACCTTGACGCCGCCGTCGGTGCCGTTCTTGAACCCGACCGGGCACGACAGCCCGGAAGCCAGCTGTCGATGGCTCTGGCTCTCGGTGGTGCGGGCACCGATGGCACCCCACGACACCAGGTCGGAGATGTATTGCGGGCTGAGCAGGTCGAGAAACTCGGTGCCCGCAGGCAAGCCCAGCGTGGCGATCTCGAGCAGCAGCTGGCGCGCGCGGCGCAGCCCCTCGTTGATGTGGAAGCTGCCGTCGAGCCGCGGGTCGTTGATGTAGCCCTTCCACCCGATCGTGGTGCGCGGCTTCTCGAAATAGACCCGCATCACCATCAACAGATCGGTCTGGAGTTCCGCGGCCAAAGCACGCAGCCGACGCGCGTAGTCGATGGCCTGATCGTGGTCGTGGATTGAGCACGGCCCGACCACCACGATCAGGCGGTCGCTGCGGCCGGCCAGCACAGCCGCCACTTCGGCACGAGCGCGTTCGACCAGCACCTGTGCGCCCGTCGGCATCGGCATGTCGTCCTGCAGCAGCGCCGGCGAGATCAGCGGCCGAACCGCGCCGATGCGCACATCGTCGACGCGGGTGCCGTCATTCGTCGCGGGCAGCGCGTTGGGAGGCGTGGCCGTCTGCGCCGTGGCGGGTGTGTCGACGTCAGGTTGCATGAGCGGGTCCGGCCGTTGGACCTGCATTATCGAGGTTTCATGCCGGTGGACCGTCGCGCGAGCCGCCACGAAGCGCTTGACGACAGGCCACGCGATGACGCAACCTGCCGGTGCCTCGAACGTCGATGCTTCGGGATTTTCAGCACGACGACCTGGTTGCGCCCTTACGCAGCCACTCACCGATGGCGACCCGGCCTTTTCCGGTCGCACCCTCCTGCCCCCGCTCGGAGCCCGCACCATGCCCAACGCCGCCGACATCCAGTGGTTCAAACAGCAGTTCCAGCCGGCCATCGAAGCGGCCGTGCTCGGCACCGCGCTGAACGTGGACATGCTGGTTGCCGTTGCTTGCCAGGAGACCGGCCCGACCTGGTCGATGCTGCGGAAAAAGGGCCTGCCGCTGCAGCGCATTCTCGATCTGTGCGTTGGCGACACGCTCGACGAAGACCGCGGCCGCAAGGCATTTCCGCGCAACCGGGCCGAGTTGCTGGCCGCGCCGGGTGGGTCCGCCATGTTCGAGATCGCACGCCAGGCCCTGCTGGACATGGCCGCCCACGATCCGGGCTATCAGCGCGCAGCAACCAACCCAGGCAAGTTCTGCCGCGGCTTCGGGATCTTTCAGCTCGACCTGCAGTTCTTCCGCAGCGATCCCGACTACTTTGTGAAGCGCCACTTTGCGGACTTCGGCCAAGCGCTGCGCCGTTGCGTGCTGGAGCTCCTGGCGGCGAAGCAACGCATCGGCTGGAAGGCCAAGCCCAGCCTGACCGACTTCGAAGCGGCGTGTGTCGCGGTCGCCTACAACACCGGCGGGTTCAAACCGGAAAAAGGCCTGCGTCAAGGCTATTTCAACGGCAGCCGCTACTACGGCGAGCAGTTTTTCGATTTCCTGCGGCAGTCGATGAGCGTGCCGCACTTTGAAGCCGCCGCAGGCAACGCCGCGCTGCCGCCACCGACGCCGATCAGCGCCCAAGGCGCCTGGTACGAGGTCGAGGTGCGCGACACGCTGTTGCGCTTGCGCTCGGCGCCGCAAATCGATCCGGCGAATGTGCTGGCGAACCTGCCGGACGGGCAGCTGGTGCGCGCCGTAAGACCCCGCAAGACCAATGGCTTCGTGGAGGTCCAGACGCAGCTGCGCGGCGCCTTTTACAGCGGCTACTGTGCCGGCAATTACCTTCGGCTTGCGAACGGACCGGCATCAGCGGCCATCGCGAGGGGCGCGTCCGGTGCAAACATCGCCGCGGCGTTGCCGCCAGTGCACATGCCGCGGCTGCGCGCAAAAAGAACCAGTCGCGCCACAGAAGCGAGCGCGCACTCACTCAATGAACCCCGGCAGCCCTCGCGCACAGGCCGCACGCCGGACGCGTTACGAACCGAACTGCAGGCCATCATTGACTGGCTTGGAACCGACGACCCGAGCCACCTGCGCTACCGCTCCAACCACAGACGCAATCCGTGCGCCGTTCATGCGCATGATTACTGCCACTTGGCCGGCGTCTATCTGCCGCGTGTTTGGTGGACGGCCGGCGCGGTCCGCGACCTGGCGCTTGGCAGGGCGATCGCGCCACTGCTGGGCGCCACGATCGAAGTGCTCGATGTCGACGGCCAGAGCGGCTGGCTGCGCGACTTCGGCCGGCATTTCGGATGGCGCCAGACCGGCAGCTCATCCCGGCTGCAACTCGAGGTCAACCAGGGCGCCGTCGGTCTGATCGTCGCGCGGCGCGATCCCGACCGGGACGCCCCCGCTGGGCGCATCACGGTCGTCGTCCCGGAATCCGGCACGCACGCCGCACGCCGCAATGCCCAGGGCGAGGTAAGCGCTCCATTGCAAAGCCAGACCGGCGCGCGCCGACCTCGCCGCGGCAACGGCCGCGCCAACTGGTGGCGCGATGAGGGCTTCGCAGACAGCGGGTTCTGGCTGCACGCCTGACCCGCCCGCACCTTGCGCCGTGCCGGTGCGGCATCATCGGCAGCATGCTCAAACCTCCTGCACCGGATCCCGCTGCGCTGACATGGCGTTGCAGCGCGTTCGGCGAGCTGAGCGTGTATGAGTTGCAGGCCATCTATGCGTTGCGCCAGCTGGTGTTCATCATTGAGCAACAGTGCCTTTATCTCGACGCCGACGCCTTCGACTGCGACTCATTGCATTTAGCCGCCTGGGCTCACCCGGCGCCCCGGTCAGGCCAACCCGTTCCCGACCTGCCGGTCGCTTATGCCCGGCTCGTCCCGCCTGCCCTGAAGTACCACGATCCCTCGATCGGACGGGTGGTCACCGCCAGTGCCGTGCGCGGCACCGGGCTCGGGCGGGTGCTCGTGTGCCGCGCCATTGTGGAAACGCAGCGCGCCTTCCCGGGGCAACCGATCCGCATTTCTGCGCAATCCCGGCTCCAGGCGTTCTATGCCGGGCTGGGCTTCGCGGTAATCGGTGAGCAGTATCTGGAAGACGGCATCCCCCACACCGAGATGCTGCTCGCCAGCGCGGGCTGAGCCCGGCACCGGTGGGATCTGCGGGCCATGCTCGGTTCATGCGGATTCGGCGATCGCGGGCCGATGCGGTACGGTGGGTGCCGTTTGCAATTCGAGGGCCTGCAGCCACCGCAAGGCGTGGACGGGCTCGCTGCCGCACATCTCGATCGAGGGTCGCAGTGAAACGCACACCGCCGGCCGTTCGGGCTGGCCGAACAGCGCGCATTGCAGCGAGTCGGTCAGCTGTACACACCGCACGCCGGCCGGTTTCCCATCCGGCATGCCCCGGATGGCACTGCTGATCGACGGGGCGATGCAGCACGCAGCGCAGTTGGCACGGCACGTCATCGACGGGGCCTGCATGGCCGGGCTGACTGGGACGGGTCGGGTGCACGCCACGGGTCTCTCGCATGAACAATGGGGAGCATCATTCTGACCGCTGCTTCGCTCACGCCCGGGCTGTGCCGCCCGCCAAGTGACATCGGACAGCCGTCTGCCTACAATCTGGTTTGCTCAAAATTTAGGCACATGATGGCGTTTCCGATGCAGTTCGATGTGATCGTGGTGGGCGGCGGCCACGCAGGCAGCGAAGCCGCTTTGGCGGCCGCCCGAATGGGTTGTGCCACGCTGCTGCTCACGCACAACCTGGAAACGCTCGGCCAAATGAGCTGCAACCCGTCGATCGGCGGCATTGGCAAGGGCCATTTGGTCAAGGAAATTGATGCGCTCGGCGGCGCGATGGCCTGCGCCACGGACGAGGCCGGCATTCAGTTCCGCATTCTCAACGGCTCGAAGGGTCCTGCGGTTCGTGCCACCCGCGCCCAGGCAGACCGTGTGCTGTATCGGGCCGCGATCCGGCAGCGCCTCGAAAACCAGGCCAACCTTTGGCTGTTCCAGGGTGCCTGCGACGACCTGACGCTGCAGGGCAATCGCGTCACCGGCGTGCTGACCCAAATTGGCGTGCGCTTCGTCGCTCGTGCAGTGGTGTTAACCGCTGGGACTTTTCTCGATGGCAAGATTCATGTCGGCCTGCAAAGCCATTCGGCCGGCCGCGCGGGCGACCCCCCGGCGCTGGCGCTGTCGGCACGTTTGAAGGAGCTGAATCTGCCGCAAGGGCGCCTGAAGACGGGCACGCCACCGCGGCTGGATGGCCGGTCGATCGACTTCAGCCGCCTGACCGCTCAACCCGGCGACGGCATGCCGCCGGTAGATGGCACGTCGGGCAGCGGCCAGGTGCCGGTGTTCAGTTTCATGGGCCACGCCTCGCAGCATCCTCGGCAGGTGCCTTGCTGGATCACCCACACCAACGAGCTTACCCACGCCATCATCCGGGCAGGCTTCGATCGCAGCCCGATGTACACCGGTGTGATCGACGGCGTCGGACCCCGCTACTGCCCGAGCATCGAAGACAAGGTGAACCGGTTCGCGGACAAGAATTCTCACCAGGTTTTTCTGGAACCCGAAGGTCTGACGACGCACGAGTTCTACCCGAATGGAATATCCACGTCGCTGCCCTTCGACGTGCAGCAGGCCGCGGTCCACTCGATGGTCGGACTGGAACATGCCCACATCGTGCGGCCCGGCTACGCGATCGAATACGACTATTTCGATCCGCGCGAATTGGACGCGGGGTTTCAGACACGCGCCATCGCCGGGCTGTTTTTCGCTGGCCAGATCAATGGCACCACCGGGTATGAGGAGGCAGCCTCTCAAGGACTTTACGCAGGCATCAATGCCGCCCTGCTGGTGCGAGATCAAACCGCCTGGCAGCCCCGGCGAGATCAGGCGTATTTGGGTGTGATGGTCGATGACCTTATCAGCAAGGGTGTCACAGAGCCCTACCGGATGTTCACAAGCCGCGCAGAGTTTCGGTTACAGCTTCGGGAAGACAACGCCGACATGCGGCTGACGGAGACCGGACGAGGCCTGGGTTTGATCGACGATGAACGCTGGGAAGCGTTTTGCTTGAAGCGCGATGCTGTTTCACGTGAAACAGAGCGCCTCAAATCGACATGGGTAAATCCTAGAATGTTGCAGACGGTGGACGCCGAGCGGTTGGTCGGGAATGCGCTCGAGCACGAATACAGTCTTGCCGATTTGCTGCGCCGGCCCGGCGTGGACTACAGCACACTCGAACAGGTCGAGATGATCGTCCGCGAGGCCGATCGAGTTCCACGTGAAACAGCTCTGTCCAGTGGTTCTGCCCAAATGTCTCGCTTGGCGCTTCACTCCGAACTGGGCGGCGCGATGGCCGAGGCCGTGATCGAGCAAGTCGAGATTTCCATCAAGTACGCCGGCTACATCGACAAGCAAAATGAGCAGGTAGGGCGCGCCCTTCAATTTGATTCGCTTGTCCTGCCCGCAGACTTCGATTACACGGCCGTGAAAGCCTTGTCGTTCGAGGCGCGCCAGACGCTCATTCAGCGACGACCCGCCACGTTGGGGCACGCGGCACGCTTGTCGGGAGTGACACCAGCCGCCATTTCATTGTTGCTGGTGCATTTGAAAAAACGCAGCCTGTTGAGTAATGACATTCGCGTGGCACCAGCCGCGGTATGACTGCCCTGCCTGTCGAGGCTCAGGCGCAGGCGCTTCGGCAGGCCTGCGCACAACTGAGCTTGCCGCTCGACGAAAAACAATCGGCTGGCTTGATCTGGTTCATCGCGCTGTTGCAGCGGTGGAACACGACCTACAACCTCACCTCGTTGCGGGAGCCGGGGCAAATGCTCACTCAGCACGTCGTCGACAGCATGGCAGCGATTCCTCCGCTGGTCCGGCAGTTGGCGACTTTCTCGGGCCTTCGCCTGATGGACGTCGGCAGCGGCGGTGGTCTGCCCGGCGCAGTGATCGCCTTGATGTGCCCGGCGTTGGACGTACTTTGCGTGGACGCGGTAGGCAAGAAGGTTGCTTTCATCCGCCAGGTTTCCGCCGAACTCGGTCTGAAGAATCTGCGCGCGGTACATGCCCGGGTTGAAACGCTTTCACCTCAGTCCTGCGACGTCATCGTGGCCAGAGCCTTCGCCTCGTTGACGGATTTCGTGACATTGACCGTTCGGCACCTGACACCTACCGGGGTGTGGATGGCGATGAAAGGCAAGACACCTGTCGACGAGATGAACTCACTACCGGCTCAGTTCGAGGTGTTTCACGTGGAACAACTGCAAGTTCCCGCTTTGGCCGCGGACCGATGCCTGGTGTGGATGCGGCCGCGCCCCGGCGCGCATTGAACGTGGCGCCAAGCCCTGATCCGCGAATGTCGCAGCGACCTTCAGGATGTTAGGCATTTCAGACTACGGGGCATTTTGCGCGGCGGTTTTGTTGTTTCTGGCTCTGCCGGGACCGGGCACGTTCACCTTGCTGGCCTCGACAGCTAAGGGCGGAATGAAGGCCGGCTCTGCCGCCACGTTGGGCGTCATTTTGGGCGACCAGGTGTTGCTCTGGATGGCCGTGGGTGGCGTCGCCGCATTGCTGGCCGCCCACCCGATGGTGTTTCGCACAGTGCAATGGGGTGGCGCCGCCTATTTGATGTGGTTGGGCCTGAAGCTGTTGCTGGCGCGCCCCGGATCGACGGCGCCGATTCACATCAAGCCCCACCACTACGCGCGCCAGGCGCTGATGATCACCCTGCTCAACCCAAAAGCGATCGTCTTCTACATGGCTTTCTTTCCGCTTTTCATCAACCCTGCCACCCACCGCGGTGCGATCACATTCGGCGTGATGGCTGCCACGATCGCGGTCATCACCGCCGTCTATTGCCTGTGCCTGTGCCGCTTTGCACAAGCCGTCACGGCCAACTTGGGGGACCACCGGCGCGTGGCGCAAGCACTCGAAAAGTTGGCCGGATTGCTCCTGATCGGCTTCGGTCTGCGGCTCCTCGCCGGCCACTGATGGCGGGCTGACCCCGCGCGGTGTCGCCCATAATCAAACTGAAATTCGCCAGCCTCGGGACCTCTCGACGTCAAAACGGAAGACACATGGCACGGATTTTTTGCATCGCCAATCAGAAGGGCGGTGTCGGCAAGACCACCACCACCGTCAACCTCGCCGCCGGATTGGCGCAATTGGGGCAACGCGTTCTGGTGATCGACCTTGACCCGCAAGGCAACGCAACGATGGGTTCCGGCGTCGACAAGCGGACCCTGGTTTTGAGCGTCTACGACGTCTTGCTCGAAAGTGCATCGATTGCCGAGGCACGTCTGCGCAGCGAGAAGGCCGGCTACGACGTCGTCGGTGCGAATCGCGAACTGGCCGGCGCCGAGATCGAGCTGGTGCAACTGGAGCGCCGGGACCGTCGGCTCAAAGCCGCACTGGCGCCGGTCGATGCCGACTATGACTTCGTGCTCATCGATTGCCCGCCCTCATTGAACATGTTGACGCTCAACGGCCTGTGCAGCGCACACGGCGTGCTGGTGCCGATGCAGTGTGAATATTTTGCGCTCGAGGGCCTGTCGGACCTGGTCAACACGATCAAGCAGGTGCGTGCAAACCTCAACCCGGACTTGGCGGTGATCGGCCTGTTGCGTGTCATGTTCGACGCCCGCATCACGCTGCAGCAGCAGGTCAGCGTGCAACTCAAGACGCACTTCGGCGACAAGGTGTTCAACACGGTCATTCCGCGCAACGTGCGGCTGGCCGAAGCGCCGAGCTACGGGCTGCCGGGCGTGGTCTTCGATAAGTCGTCGAAAGGTGCGCTGGCCTTCCTCGCCTTCGCCGAAGAGCTGGTCGCACGGGTCGCGGCCGGCGAGCCGGCGAAGGGCGGCGCCCCGGCGTCAGCCCAGGCCCTGTGATTCGTCCAGCCCCAGGTGCAGGTTCATGGCCTGCACAGCCGCCCCGCTGGCGCCCTTTCCCAGATTGTCCAGCCGGGCCATCAGCAGCACCTGCGCGTCGCGGGCGAAAACGAACAGGTCGACCCGGTTGGTGTCGTTGCAGGCCTGCACATCGAAGAAACCGGCAGCCAGCGCCTCGGGATCGCACATGGGCATGACGCGGACATACCGCTCACCCGCATAGCGCTGCGTCAACGCCGAATGCACATCATGCGCGCTGGCGCGGTGGCCCAATTGCTGGTGATGCAAGGGCACACTCACCGTCAGACCCTTGTAGAAATTCGCGACGATCGGCAAAAACACCGGCGCTGCGGCCAGCCCGGTGTGGGTCGTCATCTCGGGCAGGTGCTTGTGGGCCAGGCCCAGCCCGTACGGACGCGGCGCGTCCAGCACGTTGCCAGCCGCGCCCGGACCCGCCGCGGCATGTGCCTCGTACTGGGCGATCATGCTTTTGCCGCCGCCCGAATAGCCGGTGATCGACGTGGCACTCAGGCGCGCGGAGGGCTCGAGCAGCCCGGCATCCACCAAAGGCCGCACCAGCAAAATGAAGCCGGTCGCATGGCAGCCTGGGTTCGAGATGCGCTTGCTGGACCGGATCGAGGCACGCTGCCCCGCTGCCAGTTCGGGCAAGCCGAACACCCAGTCGGCGGCGGTGCGGTGGGCCGTGCTGGCGTCGATCAGGCAAGTCTGCGGGCTGTTCACCAGCGCCACCGCCTCGCGGGCCGCGCCGTCGGGCAGACACAGGAACGCCACATCGGCCGCATTGAGCAGACGCGCACGTTCCGCGGCGTCCTTGCGGAGCTCCGGGGCGATGCGCAGCACTTCGATGTCGCGACGCAGCGCGAGATACTCGTGAATACGCAACCCGGTGGTGCCTTCCTGGCCGTCCACGAAAACACGGTACGTCATGGCTGTTCCTCCTCCGTCGGAGCTCGAGCATAACGAGCAAACTCCGTCTCTCCGCATGTCGCCGGCCGCGCGCCGTTGTCTGATCCTGCCCGGTTGGCAGGATTCCGGCCCGTCACACTGGCAGAGTCGCTGGCAGGCCCGACACGGCTGGGAGCGTGTCGAACAAGCCGATTGGCACTGGCCACGCCGGGGCGACTGGATGGCGCGTCTGGACGAGGTCGTTCTTCAAGACCCCCGGCCCACCGTGCTGGTGGCCCACAGCCTGGGTTGCCTGCTGGTCAGCGCCTGGGCCGCCCACAGCGCGCACACGGGCCGGATCTGTGCGGCGCTGCTGGTGGCACCGGCAGACACGGAGCGCGCCGACACACCGCCGCAACTGCATCAATGGCGTCCGATCGTCCGCGGCCGGCTGCCATTTCCAAGCCGCGTGATCGCCAGCAGCGACGACCCCTGCTGCGATGTCGACCGAGGTCGCCAATTGGCGCTGGACTGGGGCGCCGGTTGGGTGCTGGCCGGGCCGGCCGGTCACCTCAATGGCGACTCCGGGCTGGCAGACTGGCCGTTCGGCGAGACGGAGTTGCACGCGCTGCTCGACCCTGCGGGCACAAGCCCCGCGCCCCAACCCTTACCATCCATCGACCGTTCAACTGCGAGCCGCCCATGAGTTCCACCAGCAGCATTTACAACTTCGAAGCCGTGTCCATCGACGGTCGACCCGCGCAGCTCTCAAGCCAGCGCGGCAAGGTGCTGTTGATCGCCAACACGGCCAGTGCCTGCGGCTTCACGCCGCAGTTCGCCGGGCTCGAAGCCCTTTGGAAACGTTACCAGGCCGAGGGCTTGGTGGTGATCGGATTCCCCAGCAACGAGTTCGGCGGCCAGGACCCGGGCAGCGACAGTGAGATCGCATCGTTTTGCCTGCGCAATTACGGCGTCGACTTCCCGATGATGAGCAAGGTCAAAGTCAATGGCGCCAATGCCCATCCGCTGTGGAAATGGTTGACCGCGGAGGCTCCCGGTCTGTTGGGCACACAGGCGGTGAAATGGAATTTCACCAAATTCCTGGTGGGTCGCGACGGTCAGGTCATACAGCGATACGCGCCCGCCGATGCGCCCGCGTCGCTGGCCCGCGACATCGAAGCGGCGCTCGCTGCCCATTGAGACCGGACACCGCGCACCATGTTTCAGCATGTCGAAGCCTACGCGGGCGATCCCATCCTCAGCCTGAACGAAGACTTCCAGAAAGATCCGCGTCCGCACAAGATCAACCTGAGCATCGGCATCTATTTCGATAATGCTGGCCGCATTCCGGTGATGGACGCGGTGCGCCGCGCTGAAGCTGTGGTGGTGGCCAAAGGCGGCCCGAAGCCTTATCTGCCCATCGAGGGCGCGGCCAACTATCGCGCTGCGGTGCAACAACTCGTGTTCGGCGCCGAACACGCGGCCGTCGCGGCGGGCCGGGTGGCCACGCTGCAAACCGTAGGATCCAGCGGCGGATTGAAAGTGGGCGCAGACTTCATCAAGCGCTACTTTCGTGCCAGCGACGTTTGGGTCAGCGCCCCGACCTGGGACAACCACCGGTCGATGTTCGAAGGCGCCGGGCTGACGGTCCACACCTACCCCTACTACGACGCCGCCACGGGTGGAGTGGATTTTGACGCCCTGCTGAGCGCGCTGCGGGGCCTGCCAAGCCGCAGCGTGGTGCTGCTGCACGCGGGCTGTCACAACCCGACCGGTGTCGATCTGAGCCCGTCGCAGTGGGATGCGCTGGTGCCGGTGTTGCACCGAAACGAGCTGCTTGCCTTCCTCGATTTGGCCTACCAGGGTTTCGGCGACGGCATCGATGCTGACGCTTACGCAGTGCGAGCGCTCGCTTCCGCAGGGTTGAGCTTCTTCGTGGCGAATTCGTTCTCGAAAAGCATGAGTCTGTACGGCGAACGCTGCGGCGCGCTCAGCGTGGTGTGTGCGGATGCCGCAGAAGCTTCGAACGTGCTCGGGCAACTGAAGTTCACGGTGCGCCGCAACTACAGCAGCCCACCGATCCACGGCGGCCAGATCGTCGCCACGGTGCTGAGTGATCCGGAGCTGCGCCGCTCATGGGAGGCTGAGCTCGCCACGATGCGCGAGCGCATCGTGGAGATGCGCCGAGCGTTGCATTCGATCCTTTCCGCCAAGGTGCCTGGCCGCGACCTCGGATACTTTCTGACCCAGCGGGGCATGTTCAGTTACACCGGACTGTCGGCGGAGCAAGCCGACCTGTTGCGCGAACGGCATGCCGTCTATGTGCTCCGGTCCGGCCGCATGTGCATGTCCGGGCTGAACACATCGAACGTCGAGGCCGCAGCGACGGCCATCGCCGCGGTGCTGGCGAGCTAGCGGGCGCTGGTGGGCAGCGACGTTTCGGTGCAAGAAGCCGCGCACGCGGCCGAGCCGACCCGCTCAAAACCAGACGCGTTGCAACGCCTTCTGGCGCTGTGGGCTGACAGCCTGGCAGACGGCACGTTCGACAAGCTGTCGCTGGCCCGGCACGAGGGCGAGCCCGCCGACCTCGTGCGCGTGCTGGTGCGTCAGATCACGCTGCGAGGACAGGCCTGCCTGTCGTTCGTCTACCGGCACCGTACCCGCGACATCACCAAAAACGTGGCGCCCGCGGAGGGCATCGCCGAAGTGCGCACCCTGCTGCACGGCAGCTTTCGACACGCGCATTTGCAACTCCAGGGCCGGACTGCGGAATTGGCGATCAGCCAGCGCGGACAGTCCACGCTGAAGCTGGCGGCCACCGCCTCGGCGCCGCCGGCACCGGCCGCCGTACACGACCGCACCAAGCACCGACCGCTGTCGATCGAGCGGCCGTTTCTGGTCGCTCTGGGCGTCGCCGACGATCGCCATCAGCTCGTGCCGGCCATGGCGCGCAAGTGGAAGCAGATCAACAAATTCGTCGAGGTGTTCGCCAGCGCGCTGGGCAGCACCACGCTGGCACAGGCGTCGCATGTGCGCGTGCTCGACTTCGGTTCGGGCAAGGGTTACCTGACTTTCGCAGTGCACGACCACCTGAGCGCCAGGCCCGGACTGCGCCCACACGTCACCGGCGTCGAGCTGCGACCCGACATGGTCGATCTGTGCAACGGCGCGGCGCAGCGCCTCAGCCTGACGGGGCTGGATTTCGTGCAGGGTGACATCCAGGGATACGAGGCGCAGGCGGCCGACGTCGTGATTGCCTTACACGCCTGCGACACCGCCACCGACCACGCCATCCACCGCGGCATCCGGGCGGGCGCCTCGATCATCCTGTGCTCGCCGTGCTGCCACAAGCAGATCCGGCCGCAGTTGCTCAGCCCGCACCCGATCCGCGCCATCCTGCAGCACGGCATCCACCTGGCGCAGGAAGCCGAAATGCTGACCGACGGCCTGCGCGCGCTGCTGCTCGAGGCCTGCGGCTACCAGACGAGCGTGTTCGAATTCGTTGCGCTGGAACACACCAACAAGAACAAGATGATCCTCGCCGTGAAACGCGTCCAGCCGTTGCGGCGCGACGAGACGCTGGGGCAGATCGACGAGGTGCTGCGCTTCTACGGAATTCGCGAGCACTGCCTGCAGACCTTGCTCAGGAGCGACGGACTGCTTTGACCTGTCGCCTGCCTGGACCGGGGTCGCACAGCGCCACGGGCGGGCCGATCGATTGCCGGGCGCACGCATCGAAACGAGCCCATCCCAGCAAACCCGCCAAAGCACCCCGCCACACCGCCGAACGACCCCCAAGAAGACCCGCGCCATGGCCACTTCCGAACCCCTCCTTTCCCGACTGCCGCTGTTTCCGCTGCAGGCCGTGCTGTATCCCGACGGGCTGCTGCGGCTGCGCATTTTCGAGGTGCGCTATCTCGACATGATCGGGCGGTGCCACAAAGCAGGCACGCCGTTCGGCGTGGTGGGCCTGACGGCAGGCAACGAGGTGCGTCGGCCCTCAGGCGCTGCGCCGCTCGCATCCGCCGACAGCTTCGCCCCGGAGACTTTCTACCCGATCGGCACGCTGGCCCGCATCACCGAATTCGACCGCCCGCAGCCCGGCTTGATGATGATCCGCTGCACCGGCGCCGAGCGCTTTCGCATCCAATCGAGCGAAAAATTGCCGCACGGACTGTGGGTGGCCGACGTGGAGCTGCTGCCGCCCGACACCGCCGTGCCGGTGCCCGCCGACTTGGCGTCGGCCAGCCTGACCTTGCGGCAGGTGGTGGACAGCCTGCAGGCGCGCGCCGAAGACGCCTCGCAGATGCCGCTGCTGCCGCCCTACCGCTTCGACGACTGCGGTTGGGTGGCGAACCGCTGGTGCGAACTGCTGCCGCTGGAGGCGGCGCAGAAGCACCGCTTGATGACGCTCGACAACCCGCTGGTGCGCCTCGAACTGGTGGCCGACACGCTGGACCGCCTCGATGTCCGGGTGCCACCGCCCGGCTCGGACGCCTGAACCGCCGACGCGGCGCAGCCTCGGGACGGCTGCACGATGCGCCGGCGAACCCTCGTTCCCGACACGGTCACAACCGATCGGCGGGACCCGACAACGGCGAGCCACCCGCGGCCGGAGCCGGCATCGGAGCTGCAGGCGGCATCGCAGCCGAAGTCGGTTTGTCGCCGCGTTTGCGCACCAGGCGCCCCAGTCCCTGCACCAGGTCGTCGACATAGGTGAACAGCACCGGGATCACCAGCAGGCTCAGGAAGGTCGACGTGATCAGCCCGCCGATCACCACGATCGCCATCGGTGAGCGAAAGCTCGGGTCGACGCCGAGGCCCAACGCGATCGGCATCATGCCTGCGCCCATCGCGATGGTGGTCATGATGATGGGGCGTGCGCGTTTGTGACACGCATCGAGCAGCGCCTCAAGCCGCGTCATGCCGCGATCTCTGCGGGCGACGATGGCGTATTCCACCAGCAAAATCGAGTTTTTGGTCGCGACTCCCATCAACATGATGAGTCCGATGAAGGACGGCATCGACAGGCTCTTTCCGGTCAGCAGCAAGCCCAGGAATGCACCGCCGAACGACAACGGCAACGCCGCCAGAATCGTAATTGGATGCAACACGTCTTTGAACAACACGACCAGCACAATGTAGATGCACAGCACGCCCGTAAACATGGCAAGGATGAAGCTCTCCGACAGTTCAGCGAGCGCCTCGGCATCGCCCACTTCGCGCACCACAACCCCCGGTGGCAGCGATTTAATGCTCGGCAATTCACTGACTGCTTTAACCACGTCACCCAGCGGCGCGCCGGACAATTCGATTTCGAAATTGATGTTGCGCGAGCGGTCGTAGCGATCAATCACTGCGGGGCCACTGGCGATCTCTAACGTGGCGACGCTGTTCAGCGGCACCGGCCCTTTGCTGCCGGACACCGTTAATCGCCCGAGCAAATCGAGGTCTTGCCGCGCGCTGGTCGCGAGCTTGACCACAATCGGAACCTGCCGTTGCGCGAGATTCATTTTGGCGAGCGCTTGGTCGTAATCACCGACCGTTGCTACGCGCAACGTCTCCGCCATCGCGGTTGCGCTCACGCCGAGTTCAGCGGCACGTGCGCTGTCCGGGCGCACCGCGATTTCGGGCCTAACAAGGCTTGCCGTGGACGTGATGCTGCCCAAGTTCGGAATGGTGCGCAGATCCTTTTCCACGTCAGTCGCGGCCGTGGCCAACGCGTTCGCATCATCACCGCTCAAAACAAGCACATATTTTTCGCCCGATCCACCCAGGCCCACCTTGCTACGCACACCGGCAATCGGCTCCAGCGCTTTGCGCATCTCCGCCTCAATCGGCTGCTTGCGCACGGCGCGTTTGCTGCGCTCGGTGAGCTGAATGGTCAGCGTGGCTTTGCGTACCTCCGCCAAGCCCGCTGGCGCAAACGGATCGCTGCCCGCAGCGCCGCCGCCGATGGTGGTGTACGTCGATTCGACGTACTTCACTTTGGACACCAGAAGCCGCGCCTGCTCTGCGGCTGCCATCGTTTCTTTGAGCGTCGAACCCGGAGGCAGTTCAAGATTGACCTGCGTTTGTGAGTTGTCATCGGGCGGGATGAATGCGAACGACAGTTGCGTCGCCAAAAAAATAGAGCCTGCAAAAAAACCAAAAGCAGCGACGAAGGTGATCCAGCGATGACGCAAGCACCATGCCGCCCACTTCATGTAAATCTTCAACCAGCCCGGCTCTTTGGCGGGCTTGACAATGGGCTTGAGCAAATAGGCCGCCATCATTGGCGTGAGCATCCGAGCAACGACCAATGACGCGAACACGGCGAGCGACGCGGTCCAGCCAAATTGCTTGAAAAATTTGCCCGGCACACCCGCCATAAACGCGGTCGGCAGAAACACTGCGATCAACGCAAAGGTCGTCGCAATCACGGCCAAGCCAATCTCGTCGGCGGCCTCCATCGCCGCCTGATACGGCGTTTTGCCCATGCGCAAATGGCGCACGATATTCTCAACCTCAACGATGGCGTCATCGACCAACAAACCGATCACCAATGACAGCGCCAGCAGCGTAACTACGTTGATTGAGAAACCGAAGTAGTTCATGCCGATGAAGGCTGGAATCGCCGACAGTGGCAACGCGACGGCCGACACTAGCGTCGCGCGCCATTCGCGTAAGAACAGCAGCACCACGAGCACCGCAAGGAACGCGCCTTCAAGCAAAAGCTCAACCGATGCGTCGTATTCTTCCTGCACCGGCGTGACGAAGTCAAAGGCTTGCGTGAGCTTGAGACTTGGGTTTTCAAGCTTGATCTGTTCGAGTACCGCCAGCGCGCCCTTGCCCACCTCGATCTCGCTTGCGCCGCGACTGCGTGCGACTTCAAAACCGACGACAGGCTTGCCGTTCAGTAGTGCGGCTGATCGCGGCTCGGCAATGGTGTCCTTGACCGTTGCCACTTCATCAAGTCGAATGCGGCGACCGTCGGGCAAACTCAATTGCAACTGACCGAGGTCCTGCGCAGTGCCCACCGTAGCTAGCACACGCACGGGCTGCTCAGCGCCACCGAGATCGGTGCGCCCACCCGTGGCCTCGGTTTGCACTAAACGTAGCTGCCGCGATACATCTGCTGCACTGACGCGCAGCGCTTGCAGCCTCAAAGGATCAAGCGCGACTTGTACCTGACGATCAGCCCCACCCACGCGGCTAATCGCGCCAACACCACGCACCGAAAGCAGGCGGCGAGTCAACGTATTGTCAACAAACCAGGACAGCGCCTCATCGTCCATTTGATCGGACGCAACGGTGAAGGCGAGCACTGGCGAGCCAGCCAATTCGAGCTTGCTGACTATCGGGTCACGCAGGTCAGCCGGCAGGTCAGCACGCACGCGCGACACAGCAGCGCGCACGTCATCCACGGCTTCCTGCACAGGCTTCTCAAGGCGGAATTCGGCGGTGATCGTCGCGCCACCGTCCTGCACCTTGGTGTAGATGTGTTTAAGCCCTTGCAGCGTGGCAAGCGAGTTCTCAATGTTGCGAGCCACTTCGTTTTCAAGCTGACCGGGCGCGGCACCAGGCAGCGAGGCAACGACGGTGACTGTCGGCAAATCAAGGTCAGGAAAGTTTTGTACTTTCATCGACTGCCACGACATGATGCCCGCCACCGTCAGCAGGACAAAAATCATCAGCGTCGGGATCGGGTTTTTAATCGACCAGGCGGATACGTTCATGTTCAAATTACCCTAAAGCTAGTGACTTCGTCGTCCCTGCGAAGGCAGGGATCCAGCGTCTTTCGGTGGATTGCGAATTCCGGTGTTGAAACGCGCATGCGCTAGGCACGGAAGTCACTGGGCCCCTGCCTTCGCAGGGGCGACGAACGAAAGAGAAGCAGCTACTCATCGCGTTAGTTAGCTGACGCCACAACGCGCACGGTATCGCCCTGCGCCAAAAACGCTGCGCCGTTGACCACTACCGTCTCCGCACCTTTGAGACCCGCCGTGATCTCGACGCGATCCCCCATGCGCCGCCCGGTTTGCACTTTCAGTTGCGACACTTTGTTGTCCGCGAGCAAAAGGTAGACGTACGTCATTCCATCACGCAGAACCACCGATTGCTGCGGCAACGACACCGCTTTTGCCGAGCCCACCGAGAAGTCACCGCTGGCAAACATGCCCGACTTTGCAGCAGCGCTGTTGGCAAGATCGACGTACACAATGGCGTTGCGCGACACGCTGTCTACCGTCGGCGCAATCACTCGCACTTTGCCACTGACCTGAACGCCGGTTGGCGTGGTCACCAGCACAGTCTGTCCCGCCGACACTTTGGCCAGATCGCTCGAGGTGACCTCAGCACGCCATTCAAGGCGATTTTTTCGGATCAACCGAAACAACTCCTGCCCGCCGTTAACCACTGCACCGACGGTGGCCAAACGCGCAGAAATCACGCCGTCGTCGGGTGCCACCACGCGCGTGAAGCCCACCCGAAGCTGGCCACTTTCGCGCGCCGCTTTCGCCGCCTGCAAGCGCGCCGCAGCCGTCTTCGCAGCCGTCACATATTGGTTGATTTGCTGCGTAGACATTGCTCCGGAATCCTGCAACGTTTTTGCGCGCGCGGCATTCGCTTCGGCTTCAGCCAACGCGGCCTCGGCTTCGGCAACGCTCGCGGTTTGCTGCGCCAACTCCGCGCGCACAGTCTCCGGCGCGAAGTGGGCGAGCGTCTGCCCGCGCTTGACCACGTCACCGACGTTGGCGCGCACCTCGGCGAGCCGCAGGCCATTTGATTCCGCGCCTATGATGGCCTCTTGCCATGGCGCGATGTTGCCGTTGGCGGACAGCCGCAACACCCAGTCTGTTTGCGTCGCTTTGGTCGTGGTCACGGTCAACGAAGCCTTGGCGACGGTCGTAGCGGCGGCTTTTTTGTCGTCTGCACGGACTGCGGTTGCACCGAGAACAACTAGACCCAATACCGCTGCAACGGTAACAGCAATCTGTTTGTGTGTGAAATTCATCATTACTTTTTCTCCGAAACCTGAGTCGGCGTAATCGCTGTGTTTTGGTTTTGCGTGCTCTGCCAACCGCCGCCCACGGCGCGGTAAAGCGAAATGGATGCGGCAAGCCGTTCGCGCTCAACTGTGAGTACGGCGACTTGGGCTGCAAGCACCGCCCGACGCGCATCTTCAAGCTCAAGCACGCTGCCTGCCCCGACTGACAAGCGCGCTTGTGCAGCTTTCTCAAACGCTTGATAACCGACCAGCGCCGCCTGCACATCCGGCGCTCTGAGCGTTGCCGATTGCAACTGCGTCAGCGCCTCTTCCACGTCACGCACCGCGCGTATTGCCGTGGCCTTGTAGCCCGCCAACGACTCGTCGTACCGCGCCTTCGCTTGCTCAACAACGGCGGCACGACGACCCGCGTCAAACAGCGGAATATCAATGCTCGGGCCGAAGCCCCAGGTGCTGGTGCCCGCACTGCTGCCCGCCATACGCGCGAGGCTGTAGCCCACCGATCCGGTCAAAGAAATTTTCGGATACCGATCCGCTTCGGCTGCGCCAATGTCAGCGCTCAGCGCGGCCAATTCACGCTCGCTCGCAGCGAGGTCGGGGCGCTGCGCGAGCACCGCCGCTGGAACGCTATCGATGCTCAATGCAGAACCCGTCGGCAACTGCGCGCGACCGGCAGCGAGCATGCTGCGCACGGCGAGTTCATCAAGCCCTGTCAACGCGACCAATGCCTTCACGCCAAGGTCAACTTCGGCGCGTTGTGCAGTTAGTCTGGCTGCGGCCTCTGACGCGCTGGCTCGCGCGAGCGCGGCGTTTGCAGGCGCTTCAAAACCTGCATCAGTTTTAAGTGCCGTCAATCGCGATGTCTCCGTTCGGCTCGCGGCATCGCGCTCAAAGCCTACGACCAGTGCCTCGTTCACGCGCAGATTGGCGTAAGTTGCAGCCACATCGGCCGCAAGCGAAACACGGGCCTGATGCCAGTCATTCTGCCGTGCATCAAAGCGCGCCACAGCGGCCTCACGACCGCGTCGGTTGGCCCCAAACAAATCAATCTCCCATGATGACTGCGCAGAGGCCGACACGCTGGTGAGCGCGCCTAGACCCAAGCTCTGCCCCACCAGATTGCCGCGACTGGCGCTGGCGCTGCCGCTGACGCCGGGCAACGCAGATGCGCCCGCAATCGCCTGACCGGCACGGGCTTGAGCAATGCGCGCAGCTGCCTGATCGAGCGTCGGGTTGCTCGCCTGCGCTGCGTCGATCAGCGCAACCAAAGCGGCATCATTCCAACGCGACCACCAGCCGGACAGCGCGGCGACGTTGCCGTCGTGTGGCAGCGGGGAATTCCACGCGGCGGTCTTGGTCACGGCGGAGGGAGCGTAGGTTGGGCCGACGGCGCAGGCAGTAAGCATGATGCTTGTCAACAGGCTCACAGTGACGGCTGCTGGATGCGATTTTGGTGGTGAATCAAACGGTTTTGACATGGCGCTTCAGGAGCTGACGCTCGTGGGGGGGATGGGCGGGGTTGGCGATTGCAGGCACCGGTGATGGCGACGCTGACGGCAGCACCAAGTCGAGCGCCATCTTGACGGTACGCTCAACCCGGGCGAACGAAACGTCTGTTTGCTCCTGCATATCCAAATGCAGCGCACCGATAAACGTAGCGTGCAAGAAGTGTTGCTGATCTAGCGTGATGTCCACACCGACCGCCGCGAATCCAGCGGCGAGCTTTTGCAGAATACGCGCATCAAATTCACGTAACCACAGGCGGATCGACTCATCCTCATCGCTCGCGATCAATAGGCCAGTCATCAGACGAAACCACTGCCGATCGGTTTTGTCGGGCATCATCAGGTTGCGCAACGCCTCAAGAGACGGAACGCCAGCAGCCGTGGCGTTGGCAATCGTGGTGGGATCCAGCAGCGTTTCAACGCCGAACTGCGCCGTGGCTCGCAACAAGTCATTTCGGGTCGGAAAGTAGTACGTCACATGGCTCTGGCGAACGCCCGCCCGCGCCGCCACCGCCTGTTGCGTTAACGTACTGAAGCCTTCGTTGAGCAAAAGCTCAGACGCCGCCGTCAATATTTTTTCGCGTGCCGAGGCATCGGGCTTAAGCGCCGCAAAGCAGGGAAGTGAAAATCGAATGGCCATTTTGGTAAATATACCAAACGAAATGGCGAAATTGGTTTTGTAACCAATTTATGCCCGCGAAGTCAGCGTTGGACGTGCGCGAGTGTCCGACCACCGCAACTGCTCGCATAGCCAGTCGTTTCAGCGATGACCGAGTCACGGCCTCCGAAAAATCACCACGTGCTGCCAAGGCAGCGTGCTTGCCGTGCGCTCGTAAATTAACGCATGCTGCGCAGCCTCTTTGCGCACCTGCGCTTCGGTCATTTTGTGTATCGGTTTGATCGGCACAGTGGCATCCTCAGCGCGATATTCGACATACACCACGCGCCCTCCAGGCTTCAACGCACGCACGATGCCCTCCATCACTTCGTACGGAAATTCCAGCTCGTGGTAGACGTCCACCATGATCGCCAGATCGATGCTCGCGTCGGCCAGCTTGACGTTGTCCACGGTACCCAGCACAGGCTTGATATTGGCTAGCCCTGCTTTCCAAGCGAGCTCGGTGAGGATCTTTATCATCTCGGGCTGCACATCCACAGCGAATACCGTGCCCGATGCGCCGACCAAGGGCGACATGCGCCGCGCGTAGTAGCCCGTACCCGCGCCCACGTCGGCCACCACCATGCCCGGCCGCAGCGCCAGTTCGCGCATCAGCAGGTCACCACGCTCCTCTTTTTCGCGCTCCTCCCGCTCCAGCCAAGCCGCACCCTGCCAACCCATGACGCTGGCAATTTCGCGTCCCATGTAGCGCTTGCCAATGCCATCGGCGGTGGCTTTGGCGCGCGTGTACCGGTCGGCGCTGTGGGCCGTCGCGCTCAATGTGAAGAAAAGCGCAAACAGCGGCAACGCGAGCCAACGAATATCAAAGAAGCAACGCAGATTCATATTCAACCTATTCCCAGTTCATGCGACAAAAACCATCCTCGTCGCACCCGAATTATCGACGCCGGACAGCGGGCGCGGTATCAGCTTTTGACGTACCACTGGCGATCATGGATCGGAAACCACGCAGCACTAAGTTAAGGTTTTGCAAATCGTGTCTCGAACCACGCATCGAGCATCTGCTTCTCGTAGCGCAGCCGATCTCCGCTTGAGTAACGGTTGTGCGACCAGAGAAAGTTCATGTCGCTGAGTTGCTCTTCAGCACCGGTCACGACGCGATCACCAAGCTTTACGGTGTAGCGCAACGTGATTCGGGGGCTCGTGATGTCGCGAACAACGCGAACATCAGAAAAACGCGTCAATCGATTGGCTTCGAAGTCACCCGCCAAATCGATATCAAGCACTTCGACCTGAAGCGCATCACTCGCCGCCAACTTGCGATCAGCCAGACGTTGCAAATGCTGCTGCATTTCCTGCTGCAACTCCGCGAGTTCACGCTGGGTCGCCCTGCCACGCGAGTACCCGGCATCGGTGAACCTCTCGGGCTTAACGAAGCTAACGGATACGGTTGCGGCGGACGCAACGCCAGCTACCACCAGCAAACTGGCACCCAAAAAGTTACGAAGACTATTCACGTTGCTCTCCTGGATTGCAGGGCCATTTGACCGTCCTCCGCAGCGCGCAGTTCCCGATCAGAACCACTCGGTCGGGCCCGGACGAATCTTTAGAACCCAAAAGTACGGCAACCTCATCCGGCAATGCGATTCGAGTGGGTGCGGATTCGTGACCCCGTCTTGCGCCTCGTGCAGGCGGCACAACGCATGCAACTATTGCAGGTTGAAAAAATTAGACGCAATTTCGTATTTATTTCGTTACAGTTTAATCCGTGTACATACCTCTCTCCACTCGAAGTGTTGGCATCTGGGAGCGGCACGATGCGCGCGCCAAGGCGTTTGAGCTGGCAAACGAAGTAGCCGTGGTCGTACTCGATCACAACCGGCCCGCTGGTTACATCCTGTCCACCCGCCTGATGGAAGCGTTGCTAAATCAGGCGGCTGATCGCCTGATCACGTCGAAGGCGGCGGCGCGTGTAGCGCCTGTGAAAAGCGCAGGCAAAATCACACTTGATGACCTATAAACTTGCAATGCACCCGCTTGCTGAAGCGGCGTGGAGGCGCGTAGATAAATCCGTAAAGCGACGCTTTAAACAAAAGCTGGCGAAGGAACGACTGCAAAATCCGCGTGTCGCCAAGGACACGCTGCATGGCGCGCCCGACTGCTACAAGATCAAACACACAACGCTACGATTTGCCTGGTTTATCACGTCGATGACAAGTCGCGTCTACTGACCATCGTCGCCGTTAGTTCGCGCAACGATGTGTACGCGTTGCGGCGGGCGCGGCGCGATTAAAAGCCGCAAAGTTCACCGCAACTGTCCCGCAGCCACGTGATAGGGCTGCGCGAGTACGCAATTCGCAAACAAATCCGCCTGCGTTTGCCGCGCGGCAAACTCAGCCGATGTGTAAATCGTGGGATTGATCACGCATTGCAAACGATCATGTACCGTCGTGAGCGCACCCGTCACATCAGTAAACGACAGCACGTCGGACAGGATCATCACATCGAAGTCGCCATCGGCGTGCTTGCTGCGTAGGGCAATTGAGCCGTCAACCGCTGCAAACTCAATCCTGTCGGCCACCGGAAGCAGCACATCCGCAATCGTGGGCACCACGCCCAGCGTCTTTTGCACTAGCGACGCCGCTTCCGCAAAGACTGGGCACGACGGATTCGCCTGCGCGCGGCGCACGTTGCCGATGCGCTCATCGGTCATCAAACCCGCGTCAAACAAGCGCCCGATTTCGCGCTGCACCGACGCAATGCCTAACCCGCTCAATCGCATCAACTCATTTACGTGAAACGCGCGCGCTGGTGTCATAAAAGCCCATTCGATGATTTTGATTGGGCAAGTGTGACTATGGCGTTGGCAGGCGATACGTGCTGGTTATTGGATTGATCGAGACCAAGCTGCCACAAATAATCGTGCAGGAAGACAGCGATGCTATCGAGCTATTTTTCTTGCCACCCTGCGCGCCCGAGATTAACCCCGATGAACTGGCTTGGGCACACATCAAAACCAGAGTAGCTAAAGCCGCGGTGCAAACCAGGCAAGAACTCAAAGCCAGTGTGGAGCGAGTCATGCACAGGCTGCAAAAGCTACCCAATATCGTGGCAGGTTTCTTTGGCACGCCGACTTGCGCCTATGCAAAATCATGAGGCTTCTCTACTGACGGTGTTAATAAGCAGCAGCGACACTCTCTGCACTGTCCAATCCGATGGCTTCCTAGCGCAGCATCCCTTGATGTTTGATGAAGGCGACAATCTCGTCGACGCCTTTGCCAATTTTCAAATTCGAGAAAACGAACGGCTTGGCGCCGCGCATCTGTTTTGCGTCGCGATCCATTACTTCAAGCGACGCGCCGACGTAGGGCGCAAGGTCAATCTTGTTGATAACCAGCAGGTCGCTTTTCATGATGCCGGGACCGCCTTTGCGCGGTATTTTTTCTCCTGCTGCTACGTCAATCACGTAAATCGTCAAGTCCGATAACTCAGGCGAAAACGTTGCCGCGAGGTTGTCGCCGCCGCTCTCAACAAAGATCATGTCGAGATTGGCATGCCGTTTGTTGAGCCGATCTACGGCCTCCAAATTGATCGACGCATCTTCGCGAATGGCGGTATGTGGGCAGCCGCCTGTCTCAACGCCAATGATGCGATCTGCGGGCAGCGCTGCGTGGTCGACCAAAAACTGCGCGTCTTCTTTGGTGTAGATGTCGTTGGTGACCACCGCGATGTTGTAGCTGCCGCGAAAGCGCTGGCACAGCTCAAGCGTCAACGCGGTTTTGCCAGAACCGACCGGGCCGCCGATACCGACGCGCAGGGGGCCGTGGTTGTTCATTAATCGGCCCCTGTAGGAGCGGTGCAGGGATCTCCTGAGCACAGTCGAAGGGCCGCGAAAAAGCTACCACGTTGGACCAGGTTCGCGGCTTGCGCCGCTCCTACAGATTCGCGTTGCATCATGATCTAAAAAGCCTCGAATATTGAGTTTCGTGTTTCATCTGCGTGATGGCGAGCCACGGCGCGGCGCTTGTCCAGTCCGCCTCGTCAATGGTGAGGGAAGCATCGACGGTGGCAGTCACCGCATCGCCGAGAGCAAACAATAACTTCTGCGCCGCAATCTGGCCCATCGGCAGCGCTTTGGCCAGCACCATCACCTGATTTTCAGCGAGGCCGAACACGTACGCCGTGACGCCGTCGCGCACCGTAAGCCCACTCGCCAACGCCGCCAAGCTCGCGGCCACCGGCCCGCACACCCGATCCATCGCTGCGAGCGTGGTGCGTTGAAAATCACTTAACGGCGCGACTTCGCGGCACCATGCGCGGTACGAAAATCCCACCTGCAAGGTCTCCGCGCGTGGCTCGGCGGATTCGCGCGACGCGACGAACTCTGCGTTCAAGCGAAACACTTCCGCCGCATCTTCGCGCTGCCACGCCGAGAAGCTTGCCGCATACAGCGGCGCTTCAAAGCGCGCCATCACCAGCGCCAGATGGTCTTCGATCCAGCGCAGAGCGCCGTTTGCATCCTTCACGTCCCGCGAATCAATCGCCCATTCGAGGCCCTGCGAATAGCTGTACGCACCCACCGGCAGCGCCGGGGACGCGAGTTGCAACAAACGCGGCAGCGTATTCACGATTAGCGATCCTCGTTTCGTGGTACTACCGCCTCGGCTCGTGGCGAAAGGCCATCGTGAATCTTGCCGCCGTGACCTTCGTCGTCATGCGAGTGATGCACATGGCTGTGGCCGTACGCGCCGCTCTCAGGCTGAAAGCCGCGGCGCACCTCGGTGACTGTGCCGCCCAAGCCTTCAACCATAGCCCGCAGCACGTGATCAGGCAGCATCAATAAACAGTCGTTTTCCACTTGCAGCGGCACATGCCGATTGCCCACGTGATAGGCGATGCGAGCGAGCTGTGTGGGGCTTGCTGCGCGAACTTCATGCAGCGATTCATCGGCCGCGATCACCTCAACAATGCGTCCATCTTGCAACGCCAGTTTGTCGCCATGCGAGAGCATCGAACCCACCTTGAGCTGAATGCCAATCTCCTCACCATTGGTCATCGTGACGCGCACGCGGGATCGTTCACGCTGATCGAAGGTGAGCTCGGCGGATTCGGTGGCCTGAACTTGTTGCGGGACTAAGTAGGTGGCTATTTGCATTGCGTTCCTTTCTTGCTGACCCCCTCTCACCGGGGAAGCGGGTTGGGGTGAGGGAGATGACTAAAGCGCGCTCGTCGCAAAGCAACTCAGCCGCTCCTACAGTTACGGTGTAGCCGTGCGCTTGGTGCATGGCGAAGCAGCGATCAAAACAAGAAATACCGCTGCGCCATCGGCAGCACAGTGGCCGGCTCACAGGTCAGCAGTTGCCCATCGGCGCGCACCTCGTAGGTCTCGGCATCGACTTCCATGAACGGCATGTACCCGTTCAACACCATGTGCGGTTTGCGAATTTTTCGTATGGCTTTGACGGGTGACACCGTCTTTTGCAAGCCATATTTTTTCGCCACTCCGAGCGCGAATGCGGCTTGTGAAACAAACGTCAACGAGCTTGAAAAAACGGCCTTGCCGAACGCGCCAAACATGGGGCGACCGTGTACCGGTTGCGGTGTCGGGATCGAAGCGTTGGCGTCACCCATCAACGCCCAAGCGATTTGTCCGCCCTTCAAAATCATCGAGGGTTTCACGCCAAAAAACGCAGGTCTCCACAGAACGATGTCGGCCCATTTACCTACTTCTAACGAGCCGACCTCGTGACTGATCCCGTTACAGATGGCTGGGTTAATCGTGTATTTGGCGATGTAGCGCAGGGCGCGGAAGTTGTCGTTTCTTGACAAGGTTCGCACTGCATCGGTGAGTGGTTGTGAGGGCTTTTGCTTCGACGATTTGCCGCTAGTCGCAAGACTCTCTCCCCCGGTGGGAGGGGACAGGTGGCCGCGTTGCACTTTCATTTTGTGCGCGGTTTGCCACGTTCTGGTGATGACCTCGCCGACCCGGCCCATCGCTTGCGAATCGGACGACATCATCGAAATCGCGCCCAAGTCATGCAGGACATCTTCGGCCGCAATCGTCTCGCGGCGAATGCGTGACTCGGCAAACGCTAAGTCCTCAGCAATCGCGGGATCAAGGTGGTGGCACACCATCAACATGTCGAGATGCTCGTCAATGGTGTTCACCGTGTACGGCATCGTCGGGTTGGTGGATGCGGGCAAAAAGTTGTCGGTGCCGATCACTTTCAACACGTCGGGTGCATGACCGCCGCCCGCGCCTTCGGTGTGGAAGGCGCAGAGGCCGCGACCCTTGGTCGCGGCAATCGTGTCCTCAACGAAACCGGATTCGTTCAGCGTGTCGGAGTGGATCGACACTTGCACGTCGTACTGGTCGGCGACGTTCAAACAGTTGTTGATGGCGGCGGGCGTGGTGCCCCAATCTTCGTGCAGCTTGAGTCCAATCGCGCCCGCTTCAATCTGCTCGGCGATGGGTTTCGGTTGGCTGATATTGCCCTTGCCGAGAAAGCCCAAGTTCATCGGAAACGCTTCGGCCGCGCGCAGCATTTCGCGCATATGGAAGATGCCCGGCGTGACGGTGGTCGCGCTGGTGCCCGCTGCAGGGCCGGTGCCGCCGCCGAGCATCGTCGTTACGCCACTCGCCAGCGCCTCCTCAATTTGTTGCGGGCAGATGAAGTGAATGTGCGCATCGATGCCGCCTGCCGTGACAATCATGCCTTCGCCCGCGATGACCTCGGTGGCACCGCCAATCGGCACCGTCACGTTCGGTTGCACGTCCGGATTGCCGCCCTTGCCAATCTTCCAGACGCGGCCATTTTTGAGGCCGATGTCGGCTTTGATGATGCCAAGACGTGCGTCGATGATAAGCGCGTTGGTGATGATGGTGTCAGCGACTTTGCTGGCTTCCAATTGCGATTGCCCCATGCCATCGCGAATGACTTTACCTCCCCCAAATTTGACCTCTTCGCCGTAAGTGGTCAGGTCGCGTTCGACTTCGATAAATAATTCGGTGTCAGCAAGACGAACCCGGTCACCGGTGGTAGGGCCGTACATTTCGGCGTAGGCGCGGCGCGAGAGCGAGGTCATTTCTTGGTGCCTTTCACAGTGAGTTGTGTTGCTACCGTTTTCCCCTTAGTTGCGGGCGACTTCTTTGCCGCAAGAGAGCCCATCACCAAGCCACGAAAGCCAAACACGGCGCGACTTCCAGCCAAGTCCACTAGCTGCACCGTGCGCGACTGCCCAGGCTCAAACCGAACGGCTGTCCCCGACGCAATATTGAGCCGCATGCCGCGTGAAGACTTGCGGTCGAATTGCAGCGCTTGGTTGGTTTCAAAAAAGTGATAGTGCGAGCCGACTTGGATTGGGCGGTCGCCGGTATTGGACACGGCCACCGTGTGCGTTTTGCGTTTCGCGTTGAGCTCGATGTGGCCATCGTTGATAAAAAATTCGCCGGGGATCATCGTCATAACTCCATTGTCTAGGCGCAAGCGGCACCCTCACCCTAGCCCTCTCCCGCCCGCGAGAGAGGGCATCTTTATTGAATCGGATTGTGAACGGTGACTAGCTTCGTGCCATCCGGAAACGTCGCCTCCACCTGAATATCGGGGATCATTTCCGGCACGCCGTCCATCACGTCAGCACGCGACAAAATGGTTGCACCGAAGCTCATCAGCTCGGCCACCGTGCGGCCATCACGCGCACCTTCGAGCACGGCGGCGCTGATAAGCGCAATGGCTTCAGGATGGTTCAACTTCAAGCCACGCACCTTCCTCCGCTCGGCAACCAATCCGGCGGTGAAGATGAGGAGCTTGTCTTTTTCTCTAGGGCTTAGATCCACAATTGGAAATCCATTGGTTCAAGTTGTTAACGCATCATCCGTAGGAGCGGCGCGAGCGGCGAAGTTTCTTAGTCGCTTCGCGGCTTGCGCCGCTCCTACAGGCGAGGTTAGGTGCTCCAGATGCGCGGCAAGATCGCCTCGCGCACAAACACCTGCAATCGTATCTTTTTCCACACGTTGATGAGCAAGTTGCGTACCGCTTCCGGCGCGTCACCCAGCGCTTTGATAACGATGAGGCCCGACTCGGGTGACGAAGCTGCGGCCGTCGGCGCATCGCCCAATGCGTCGCGAGCAGATGTCAAAACGTGAGCCGTAGCCACGCCCGATTCGTCGTCTGGCAGCGAAATCCATGCGGTTGCCGCGACCGGAAGTTCACGAAAGCCGAGCGGCGAATTCATGAGAGGATGATTGCCCGACAATAGCATCGATTCGCGCCATAGCGGTGCGTCGCCGCCCGCCCGCACCAGCCGAATGCGCTGCCGAAACTCGCCCGTCGCGAAGCGCTCCCCCCGCGTGGTGCGTCCTAGGCAGAGCATTTCCCAGCCAAAAAATCGTGCCCGTGGCGCGAGCGAAATTTCCAACGTTTGCTGGGCGCGCGCACCGTTGAACACGATGGTTTCTTGCGGCATCCACTCAAGGCTTGCATCGTCGGCAACGTGCAGCCGCGTCACAGCCGTTGCATCGGCCCCGGTTGATCGATACCACTTTTGCGCACCGGGCGTGGTGGCCAGCACATGCGCGCCACCGTCCACCCGCGCGTCAAGGGCGAGGCTGTCACCCGCCACGATGCCACCGGGCGGATGCACAATCACAGCGTGACAAACCGCGTCGCCCTCGGGGTACAGTGGCTTCAAAATTCGCAGCGGGCCGAAGTGATTGCGCTCGGCCATTACGGTGCGCGTTGCACCGTTGACTTGGCGCGGTTCGAAGCGCAGGTTTAGGCGGGCGGACCAGCCGGAAGCGAGCCCCTCCCCCCCGGCGCGTGTAGAGCCCGCCTCGGCGAAGGCCGGGGGGTTGGGGAGAGGGGCAGGGTTATTGCACCGCGCCGTCGGCGTAGCCGCCTTCTCCTCTCCCTCGGCCCCTCTGCCTCCAGGGCAGAGGAGAGAAAACAGGCGTTCTACTTTCACGCCAACCGCCGACTCAAAATCACCATCGCCATCACTCCACCCACCAACCCCCAAAATGCGCTGCCAATGCCCGCGATCGACACGCCCGATGCGGTGATTAAAAACGCGATGATGGCAGCTTCGCGGTTTTTTTCGTCAGCGACTGCGGTCGCCAATCCATTGCCGATGGTGCCCATCAATGCAAGGCCTGCGAGCGCCACAATCAACTCGCGCGGAAATGCCGCGAACAGGCCGCCGACAATCGCTCCAAACAAGCCAATCACGCAATAAAAAACGCCCGCCATGACGGCTGCGGTGTAGCGCTTGTTTTTGTCCTCATGCGCTTCACGGCCCATGCAAATGGCAGCGGTAATCGCGGCGAGATTCAACGCAAACGCACCGAACGGCGCGAAGATCAAACCCACCACACCGGTGGTTGTGATCACCGGCGAGACCGGCGTGTCGAAGCCCGATGCGCGCATCACGGCCACGCCAGGCATGTTTTGTGAGGCCATCGTCACCATGAATAGCGGAAGGCCTAGTCCAATGATTGCCGACCAAGAAAATTCGGGCGTTATCCACACCGGCCGAGCCCACTCAATGGTGACGGCAGACCACTTTCCCGCATCGCCAGCCGCTGCAAACGCAATACCCGCAGCTAACACGCCCACCACACCGTATCGCGGCCAAAATCGCCGCCCCAGCAAATGTGCGGCAAACATGGCGAGCACCATCGCGGGGGCGGTTTTGATCGAGCTGAATGCCTCCAATCCAAAGCGCAGCAACACGCCGGCGAGCATGGCCGAGGCAATAGCCATCGGAATGCGCTTCATCAGCCGCTCAAACAAGCCCGATGCGCCCGCGATGATGATGAGCACCGCGCAGAACACGAATGCGCCAATAGCCTCAGGCATGGTGACGCCTACCGTGCTGGTGGCACTGGTGGCGATGAGCGCGGCACCCGGGGTAGACCACGCTGCAACCACGGGCTTTTTGTAATACAGCGACGGGATGATGCTGGCCAGCCCCATGCCCAGCCCCAGCGCCCACATCCACGAGCTGATCTGTTCAGGTGTGGCGTTGAAGGCTTGCGCCGCCTGGAAAACAATCGCCACAGAACTCGTGAAGCCGACGAGGACGGCGACGAAACCGGCTGTGAAGGCGGAGAGGTTGAGGTCTTTGAAAAACTGCATTTGGGGGATTCTGGCAGGCTTGCCCGGAAGGCATGAGACGTCACGCTGCGTCACGGATTTGCTCTGGACAATAGATCCTAACTCCCCACTCCCACCCCTAACCCCTCCCTCGCCCCGCTGGGCGATGGAGGGGAGCTTTATTTGGCCGCGTGTGCTTCGACCGCGTGCAAACATGACGGTCCCGGATGATCGACGATTCTGCGCAAAGCGCGTCATCGTCTCCCCGAATCCGAATCCGCATTCGTACCCATCTCCCACCCGGCGAGTAAGGAAACCAGCTACTGAATAAACCCCATGCCCCGCGCCTCCCGCACTTCGGGCTTGATGCGATGCTCGGCTTCAAGTTGGCTCAAAAACTCTTCTGCCGTGAATTCCACCGCCAGGATGTCGGTCTGCCGCCTGACTGCGGCAAAGTCACCGGGGCACAACTGTGCCAGCCGGGCCAAGCGCAGGCTCAGCCCGGCGTCCAGCTGGCTGTTGTTGCCAGCCAGCGCTTCAGTGACAAACATTTTTTCCCGCTGCGCAGCGGTCAGGGGCATGAATTTGATCTTGAAAGTAAAGCGCCGCAATGCTGCCTGGTCAATGCTGTCCAGCAGGTTGGTGGTGCAGATGAAGACGCCGTTGTGGCGCTCCATGCCTTGCAGCATTTCATTGACTTCAGTCACTTCATACGTGCGCTGCGCGCCGCGCCGGTCTTGCAAAAAGCTGTCGGCTTCGTCTAGCAGCAGCACAGCTTTTTCCATCTCGGCTTCTTTAAACATGGCGGCCATGTTTTGCTCGGTTTTGCCCACGTACTTGCTCATCAGGTCGCTCGCCTGTTTGATGATGAGGGGTTTGCCGAGTGCCTTGGCAATGTGCTCGGCCAGCGCTGTTTTGCCTGTGCCAGGTGCGCCGTAAAAACACAACGCGCCGTGGCTACGGGTTTTGAGGGCTTCGACGATGCGGGGAATCTCAAAGCGTGATTCGACATTGAGCATCGCCAGGTCATAGGTGGTGACGGTTTTGCGGCCTGCTGCATCCAGCTTGTTGCCCAGTGCTAAATCGGCGTTTTTAAGTTGCCGTTCAATAAGCGACTCCAGTTTTTCCGACAGATCGGTTGGCTCAACGGCTGTCTCATCAGTTGCGCTGGCTAGGCGCGCAAAGCGCACTGCTGTGCGAATCTGTGCGGGCGTCAGGCCCTTGCGGGCGGTCAGTTTTGCAACGAATGCGTCGGTGATGGGTACGCCTTCCAGAGTTTTGCGGACGAGGTCTTCACGCGCACCGGGTGGCGGCGAGCGCAATTCAAGGTGGTACGCAAAGCGGCGGCGAAATGCCGGGTCAATCTGCTCGATGCGGTTGGTCACCCACAGCGTAGGCACAGTGTTTGATTCCAGAATCTGGTTGACCCAAGCCTTGCCATTGACTGAGCCATTGGCAGGCGCTGAAAGTTGGTCAGACCGTGCAAGCAATTGCGCTGCTTCGCTTGAGATCGGTGGAAATACGTCTTCGACTTCATCAAATAGCAGGGCTGAATGCTGGCTGCCTTTGAGAAACACCTGCGCAATTTGCAGCGAGCGGTAGCGGTCTCGCCCGCTGAGCGAATTGCCGTCGCGGTCAGCGTGCTCAACTTCAAACAGATCCAGCCCGGCGGCTTGCGCCACTACTTTGGCCAATTCAGTTTTGCCCACGCCTGTAGGACCCAAGAAGATGAAGCTAGCAATGGGGCGGTTGGGATCGGCAAGCCCAGCACGCGATCGCTGAATTGCATCAGCAACCGCAGTCACGGCTTCATCTTGACCAATCACCCGCTGGTGCAGTTCGTCTTCTAAGTGCAGCAATTTCTGCATTTCCGATTCCACCAGTTTGCTGATCGGAATGCCCGTCCATTTGGAAATAATTTCGGCAATATCGGCTTCGGTGACTTCTTCGCGCAGCAGAGACGAGCCGCTCTTCTTAGTTTGAGCGATTTGGGCTTCTGCTGCTTGAAGTCGGCGATTTAAATCTGCGAGGGTGCCATACTTCAATTCAGCCGCTTTATTCAGGTCATAATCGCGTTCTGCCTGCTGAACTTCAAGGTTGACTTGCTCAATTTCTTCTTTTAACTCCTTAATCTGGTCTCTACCACCCTTCTCAGCTTGCCACTGAGCATTCAAACGACTCTGCTCTTCTTTGAGGTTTGCCAGTTCGCGGTCTAATCGCTCTAACCGCTCAAGAGAAGCCGAGTCAGTCTCTTTCTTCAGAGATAGTTGCTCCATTTCTAACTGCAAGACTTTACGATTGATTTCATCTAGCTCGTCTGGCTTGGAAGTATTTTCCATTTTCAGCTTGGCGGCAGCTTCGTCTACGAGATCGATCGCCTTGTCTGGCAGAAAGCGATCGCTGATGTATCGGGATGACAGCACCGCCGCCGCAATCAGAGCGCTATCCAAAATAACTACATTGTGGTGCAGTTCGTAGCGCTCACGCAGTCCCCGTAGAATCGAGATCGTGTCTTCGACTGTAGGCTGATCAATAAACACCTGCTGGAATCGGCGTTCCAAAGCAGCATCTTTCTCAATATATTTGCGGTACTCGTCCAACGTTGTCGCACCAATACAGCTCAGTTCACCCCGCGCCAGCATTGGCTTCAGCAGGTTTCCGGCATCCATTGCGCCTTGAGTTGCACCCGCGCCCACAACAGTATGAATTTCGTCAATAAATAAGATGATGGTGCCTTGAGCTTCCGTCACTTCTTTGAGAACTGCCTTTAAGCGCTCTTCAAATTCGCCGCGATATTTCGCACCCGCAATCAGAGAACCCATATCAAGGGCAATCAGTTTGCGATCGAGCAAAGATTCTGGAACATCTCGATTAATGATTCGCTGCGCCAACCCTTCAGCGATCGCGGTTTTGCCCACGCCCGGTTCCCCAATCAGCACGGGGTTGTTCTTGGTGCGGCGTGACAAGATTTGAATGGTGCGGCGAATTTCATCATCTCGCCCAATCACCGGATCAAGTTTGCCCTGCCTTGCCATTTCGGTCAGGTCGCGCCCATACTTTTCCAGGGATTCATACTTGCCTTCGGGGTTGCGGTCGGTCACTTTTTGGCTGCCTCGGATTTGGTCAATTGCTTGTTTGAGTTTTGTTTCATCCAGCTTAAATTCTGTAAACAGCCCTTTGCCAAAGCGATCGTCTTTGGTAAAACCCAGCAAAATATGCTCAATCGAAATCACTTCGTCGCCATATTGCTTACGATAATTATCGGCGCGATCGAACAAGGTATCTAAACTGCGCCCCAAATAGACGCTGCCGCCTGCACCCGAAATTTTAGGCTGTTTGCGGATAAATTCTTCCGTGCGATCGCGCACCTGCGTCACAGGCAGATTTAGCTTGTTGAACACGCTGCTGGCAAGTCCATCTTGCTCCAAAAGCGCTTTCATTAAATGTTCAGGCTCGATTTGCTGCTGCTGCGCTTGTTTGACAACATCAGGCGTGTGGGCGATCGCTTCCCACGCTTTTTCTGTAAATTGATTGGGGTCGGTTGGTTGCATAAATCCCCCTGAGATAGAAATTTTTATAGAACGACTGTCTTCATTGTAATGATAGGAACGCGATCGCTCGGATCGGTCTTCACACCACGCAACACGGGTATTTGCCGTCCTGAAAGGTGAAAGGTCTAGCAGGGGTTGAATGTCCGGGGGCACGAGTCAAGTTCTAGGGATGGAGAGGTTTGTGTGTCTAGGTTTACGCTCTATTGCTTGTCCTAACCATTGTTGATGCTGCCACAACAGGCTTCCGAGGCTGATCACCAAACTATCAACCAATTAAAATCCCCTCAAACAGATTAAATAGCAACTGTCTGAGGGGATTTATATTCACTTCATTATTCAAAACTTAGAAGATCGCCACGCAGATCAATCAAACCAAATGAATTTAGCAAGCACCACTACGCTTAGTCAAAATCATTAGAACAGTTTTGTAGATTAGAACCAAATCATAGAGAGGATGCCACTGAGCCTGATACCGAAGATCAAGCTGGACAACATCTTCAAAATCTTTGATCAAGGAACGACCACTCACCTGCCATTCGCCAGTCAGTCCGGGCTTGACGTTCAAACGCTGCCAATGGTGAACATCATACTTAGAAACCTCATCAGCGGTTGGGGGTCGAGTTCCAACTAGGCTCATTTCACCCTTCAACACATTCCAAAACTGAGGAAACTCATCCAGACTAGTTTTCCGCAGAAAACGACCCACCTGGGTAATCCGAGGATCATTTTGATTCTTAAAAATCAATCCTTTTGCCTCATTTTTGATCTGCGCCTTCAGTTGATCTGCATTTTGCACCATCGACCGAAACTTATAGATGCGAAACGAATGCCCCATTAGCCCGTAGCGTTCTTGGGAATAAAGGATCGAACCGAAACTGTCGAGCTTGATAGCTAAAGCAACCGGAAAAAAGATCAATCCAAAGATTGCCAGCCCAATCAAGCTACCAATAATGTCAATAAACCGTTTAATCAAACAGGATGCCGACCGATGCGGAGTCCCTTGTTGAAAGAAAATAGATGCACAGGAATTTAAATTCCTTTCTGACACTGCTGACTGCATGGTTTCCAGTTTGGTTTTTGTAGTGAATAACGTGAATCCCGTAGAAATACGGAGTGTGTTTCACAACAATATAAGGGAATTCCAAGAGTGTCGATACGTTAAGTTGAACCACTATTCCAATCTTCTTGAAATCTTCATATAGTTTTATATTTGTGAAGAAATGATGAGGCGATCGCATTAGCCTAGGCTCTTAAACTCTCCAGAAGCCTAGCTAAAAGGTATTTCAGGTTTTATCGTAGAATTACAGAGGCAAATAATTATCAATCGATAAAATTAAACTTAATAATGCCTCGCGTTTTGCTAGATTGTGAATTGAAGCATGAGCTAAAACCATACTTGTATTGCTTGATACGTGAAACCGTGCTTTAAACAACATTCTTGAAAGAGCAATTTTTTGGAGGGGGAGCTTGAAAACTTCATTCAGCTCAAAACTTTATTTTGACAATGCTATAAGTTGGGGGATCATTTGCTGAAAGGCTTTGCCGCGATGACTAATCGATCGCTTAATTTCAGCAGGCATTTCAGCAAAGCTCAATTGATGATCTGGACTGTAAAACACGGGATCATAGCCAAAGCCACCCATTCCTTGCGGCGATCGCAGAATTTCACCTAAACAAACCCCTTGAGCTTGGAGTGCAATAGTGCCGTCTGGACGCGCGATCGCAATAGCACAAGCAAAACGAGCCGCCCGGTTCGATTCACCTTCTAATTCCTTGAGCAATCGCGCAATGCAGGCAGCGTCGTTCTCTGCATAACGAGCCGAAAAAACGCCCGGTGCGCCATCCAAGGCTTCTACTTCTAGCCCAGAATCGTCAGCGATCGCCCATTCTTCCGTTGCTAAGGCGACCTGAGAAGCTTTTAAACAGGCATTTTCGGCAAAGGTAGTGCCCGTTTCCTCTACTTCTAGCTCGGTTGGTTTTAGGCGTAACTCCCAGTCCAGATCGGCAAGAAGGGCTTGCATTTCTTTTAATTTGCCTGGGTTTCCGGTTGCTACTACCAAAATTGTCATCTGAAGTTCCTTTTGATCGCTGAGGTGAGTGGATGGCTTTCAGAGTTACGCCAAAACAGCAGCCATTCCACCAACTTGGTCGTAAAATGCTTGCCAGTCTAAAACTTGGTCGAGTAACGCCTCATAGCCGATCACGTCTGGATGCAGTCCATCTTCTGTAATGCGATCGCCGCACCATTCCCTTCCCTGGGTCTGCCAATGAGAAAACACATCTAAGTAAGGAATCTGCCTTGCTTCACAGGCTAAGCGTGTCGCCTCTTTATAGCAAAACTGATCCGCATGATTGTAATAGAGGCAGTTTAGAAAAGGCATTTTTGATTCATCTACCGGCACCATGCCGACAAATAGAACTGGGCATAGCTGCACGGCTTGATCGAGCAGGCGATCGATTTCAGCACAAAAAAGGTTGAAGTCTGTAAAGTTGCGTCCATCTGAACGGGAAAGCCGCGCCGAATCATTGGTGCCCACCGATAAAATCAACAGGTCGGGGACTCGATTTCGCAATTCGCCCCGTAGCCGAAATTCACTTTCCAAACGAGTAGCAACCTGTTGCACTCCATCTCCACGAACACCCAGATTGTAGAGAGCGTGCCCCAAACTGCCGGGGATCATCCAACTGCGGCGTAGTCGTTCAATCCATCCGCCTCCAACCGGATCACCAAAACCATAAATAATGCTGTCTCCCACTGCAATAATCTTCAGCGGTTGCGTTGTTTTTTGGAGAGTGAGAACTTTAGCAGTCTGCATTGAGTAGTTAGCGTTGGGAACTCAAAAAAATCGAGCATTTAATCATGCAGAACTGTATCATCGGTTGAAGAACTTTGCAAAGCTTGACAAATCAATACTTAGACATACACCTGAATTGGTCTGCCTTAACAAATCAACGTGAACGGCATCTGTGGAACATGGGATATGGATGACTAAGCCCAAGTTGCAACGATCCACTGGCTGCCATTAATTAGGTAAAACATCCCCACCATCAGCAAGGCAACACTCGCAAGCCGAATGATGATGTTGGAGTGAAGCAACAAAGTCCGGGTTTGTTTGGCGAGTCCGGTGAATAAGCTAGCCAGAAAAATAATGGCAGTATAGCCAAAAGAGTAGCTGATCATCGTGAGGGTGCTTTGCCATTGCGAACCGGTTGCAGCGGCGGCAGTTAGCACTGAAATCATAATCGGGCTAGTGCAGGGAGAACTGACGAGCGCAAAGGTAATTCCAACTCCATAAGGACCCGTGAGAAACGAGGTGCCAGTTCCGTTAGCTGAGGTGAAGCGGTTTAGCCTCAACCGGGGAATTTGCACAATGCCGACCAAGCTTAACCCCATCAGCACAATAATTGCGCCAACAGCCACCTGAATATATCCGCGAAACTGAATCAGAATTAGACCTGCCGCCGAGGAAAATAGCCCCAGCAAACTAAGAACGGTGACGACCCCTAAAACAAAAGAACCCGCCTTGAAAAAAGCATCTCGACGGGAAGTGATTTCGCGGGTGCCAATGTAGCTTAGGTTAACGGGCAACAGGGATAAAATGCAGGGCGAAATGCTGGCAACTAACCCACCTAAAAACGCCAGCCCGATCAGCGCCAATGGATGATTAATCTGATATTGATGCTGAGTAAACCACTGTTGATAGCGATCGCCTATCCAAAACGCAAACTGCTGTAGCGATTGATAGACCGAGCTTTGGATTAATCCATCTAGGAGTAAAACCAAGGCGATCGCGCCCACAAACAGAGTGATCAGCAGCAATAGATGCTTTGAGTGTGGAATTGAGCGATCGGGTAATTTGGACAGTTTGACGCGCGCTATAACAACTTAGTTTACAAATAGCAACAACACATTACTTTTCAGATTACTTTTCAAACTGTTGAGAGCCTTGATAGCCGGAAAGCGTCGCTAATTCTTCCAGCGATTGCAGCCCTCGATAAAGCTGTCCATTCATTTGCCATGTGGGGTAACTGCTGACCTGCGCCTGGGCACACTGTTCTGGCTGAGCATCTTTCCCTTGCGGATCACACTCTATCACCTGCAATTTAGCCACCGCTGAGCCAAACAAGGCTTGCTGTCGCTGGCAATAAGGACACCAATAGGTGGTATAAAGCTTCGCCCCTTGTTGATTGAGATGATCAACCAAGGCAAGCATGGCAGGAGAAGCCGACGCGCCATTTGCCGAGTCAACCGGGGTAGAGGTGCGCTGTGCCGTGCAGCCTGAACCCATCAGCAGTAGCGCGATCGCCACCGCTATACCTACCCGCGATTTCCGTAGGGATTGTTTCAGGAATCGCTGCTTTTTGTTCAGCAATCCTACCCATTGAATGCTCTCAAAGCTCATTTGAATATCTTTCATACTCAACAACAGCGACAGGCAACAATCATAAGACTGAAGGCA
>ENA-OFCE01000206-OFCE01000206.1-metagenomes-genome-assembly--contig:-NODE-206-length-41106-cov-24.868724_pt1 | contig 41106 bp, 37 predicted proteins | sample MGYA00153388_OFCE01 | MGnify analysis MGYA00153388 | reverse complement strand
TGCCGTGTCCCTACAATATTATTTTGGGTAGGGACACGGCACTGCCGTCTCCTCTATCATTCCGGTACTACCGGAATTGATATTTTAGGTCTACTTAACCTAATCTTTTTTAGACTTAGCCTCCAAACTTTCCAAACGACTCTTCAAATCTTGATTATCCTTTTTCACCTCGTCTAATTCTTCCCGCAACTGTTTCACCGCTGCATCAGAACCAGCATTTTTCTGTACTCTTTGCACAGCTTCATCAGCCATCCGGCGGACGCGCCCATCAGGAGTTTGGTCAGCTAAAGAACGCAAAATCCGCATCGCTTTGCGAGTTTCCATTTGTCCCAATGCTGCAACTACAGATACTTGAGTCAAGAAAAATGTCTCTTTAGACAATTCTGCTAATCGCTGCAAAATCCGTTCTAAATTAATCTTAGTTTGACCTGTTGAAATTGTACCCAAAGCACGAATTGCACCCAAACGTAAAGCTTGGGGAGTACCAATGGCTGTGTATTTCAAAATTAGATCCAGCGCATCTTCAGAAGTTTTCATTTGCGCCAAACCGGAAATTGCACCCGATCGCACAACCTCATTCCACCCCTGACGCTCTTTCAGCACCAATTTCAACTCTTTCAGTACCTGTTCGTCAGTCGGCTTCTCGTCGGGGTTAGCGCCTGCAATGGAACCCATAGCACTCGCGGCGGCTGCTTCTACGTAATAGCTAGCGTCGCCTTTTTCCACGATCGACCTTAGCGCCTTATAAGTTTCGTGAGTTTTGATTTTACCCAGCGCATTCACTACCGCGCGGCGAACCCTAGCATCCTTATCTTTCAAACCAGCGACTAAGCCATCAAAAGCTTGGTCAAGTTTAATATCTACCAACTGGCCGGCTACTTCGGCGCGCACAGCCCAAAACGGCTCTTTCTTGAGAACTTCTGACAGCGTTTTGACAGCTTCCAATCCTCCTTTTTTCGCCAAAGCTTGGGCCGCGTAAATCCGGGAAACCGGGTCGGGATCGAACTGCAACTGAGCTTTTAGTTCGGCAACTGCATACTCTAACACAACAGTTTTTAAGTATTTATTCCCAACATCAAAACTGATAAAAGCGGGCTTCTCTTCGAGAGGAAAATAGAAACTTTGCTCGCGTTCGTACACTCGCACTGTGAAAGTTTTGAGGTTGGCTGAACTGTCATCGCCGTCTTCTTTTTCCGGCTTGTAACCGAAGCCGATCGGAATTCTTAGATCGAATACATCCTTACTGTTACCGTTGTCATTTTTGCTATCTTTTACCTGAGTTTGTGTTACAGTAACTTTCGCTAATTTGTTATCTCCGTCCCAAGCATAAGCAACTTTGTAATCTGGATGACCGCCGCGATAAACGTACTGATCGAACAAAAACATCAGATTGCGACCAGTAGCCTTTTCGATCGCCCTGAGCAAATCGATCGTTTCTACAGTTTGGTGAGCGTTATCGCGCACAAAAGTGTGAATTGCTTTGTAAAATAACTCATCGCCCAACTCGGCGCGAATCATATGATAAACACAAGCGCCTTTTTCGTACAAATGCCGATCGTACAGTTCGATCGCTTCCCGGTAAACATGAGTCACCATCGGGCGGCGGTAGCGAGAAGTATCTTCAGCTAAATAACTACGCGCCTCATTTAACATATAGTAAGCCGCGTCTTGTTTGCCGTATTCATTGTCAGTCCACAGCACCTCAGAATAAGAAGCCATGCCTTCTTTGATCCAAGCGTGAGACCAGTGTTTGATTACTACTAAATCGCCGAACCACTGGTGAGCCAATTCGTGAGCAACTAAGCTTTCAGTACCTCGATTATCGAGGGCGGCGCGTTCGTCTAGCAAGCACCTATCTGTCAGCAAAGTTGTCGAAGTATTCTCCATGCCGCCGAAGATGAAATCATCGACACAGACTTGAGCATATTTGGGAAAAGGGTAAGGATAGCCAAATGCTTTAGAGAAGAATTCAATCATTTGGGGCGTTTTTCTCATGCTACGCTTACCGTCGGCTTCGCGGCTTTTTTCGACGTAATAATTAACAGGCTTGCCGTTCCATTCATCTTTAATTTCGGCAAAATCTCCGACGGCTAAGGTCATTAAATATGTCGGGTGAACTTGGGTTTGCGACCAGTGATAAATTTTATCGTCGCCGTCGTTTTTTGTGCTAATTAATTCGCCGTTGGAAATTGCAAAAAAATGTCGGGGAACCTGCACTCTAATTTCAGAAGTTGCAAGTTGTCCGGGATAGTCGAAACAGGGAAACCAGAAGCGGGAATCTTCGTCTTCGCCTTGAGTCCAAACTTGTATTGGTTTGTCGGGATAGTGTTTGTCTGGGCCGACGAAATAGAGACCCCGCTGGGGTTTTTCGACTGAATAGTCGATCGCAATTGTAATCGGTTCGTAGGCTGTCGTTGGTTCGTGCAGTTGAATTTCTAGGAATTCGCCGTCGCAGTCGAAATCTTGCTTAGTGTCGCCGACTTTTACTGATTTAATGTTCAGGTTGACAGCATCTAAGGTTAATTTGTCAATACCACTGCGGACTGGATTGATGCGGATGCTGCAAGTGCCGCGAAAGCTTTGTTTGGGAATATCCAGCACTAAGTCGAGGAAAATATGCTCTACTTGACCAGGGCGATCGGGGTTATAATGTGGCCTAGCACCGGGCATCTCGAAGGATTTGTGACCGTTTTCAGAATCAAAGTAAGTATGTGACATTTTGATGGCAAAGTTGTGAATCGAATCGATCGGCGATCGCTGGTACTTTAGCTGCTGCTGAGCCGCCAGCTTATTCTAGGGTAACGCGTCTAGTTGTTGTTGTCGCTAATCTTGTTAAAAACTCGGTCGATCTTTGCCCGGATTAAAAATATGATTTTTTCGCTACAATATTAGCAAGGCTGATGTCTGCAATCAACAGCCTGCAATTGAAATTGAGGGAAATCTGCATGACAGCTACACTATCTGTTCCCAGTTCCATCGAATCTTGGCTAGGTGACGAAGCCGAAGACTTGCTTACCCATCAAGCGAAAGTTTCTAAAGATTTGTTGCACCTGCCTGGCCCAGATTGGGTCGATCGCATTTTCGCCCAAACCGATCGATCTCCTCAAGTTTTGCGATCGCTTCAGCAACTCTATTCTAGCGGACGCTTGGCAAATACTGGCTATTTATCCATCCTGCCGGTAGACCAAGGAATCGAACACTCGGCGGGCGCTTCTTTTGCACCGAATCCCATCTATTTTGATAGCGAAAACATCATCAGACTCGCCATCTCTGCGGGCTGCAATGCTGTCGCGACAACCCTAGGAGTTTTGGGAAGCGTATCTCGCAAGTACGCGCACAAAATCCCTTTCATTCTCAAACTAAATCACAATGAATTGCTGACTTATCCCAATCAATACGACCAAATAATGTTTGCTTCCGTCGAGCAAGCTTGGAATTTGGGAGCAGTTGCAGTTGGAGCCACAATTTATTTTGGTTCCCCGGAATCACCTCGACAAATCCAAGAAGTCAGTCAAGCTTTTGCCCTCGCTCACGAGTACGGAATGGCAACAATTCTGTGGTGCTATCTCCGCAATGATATCTTTAAACAAGACAAAGATTATCACACAGCGGCTGATTTGACTGGGCAAGCAAATCACTTGGGAGTGACAATTCAAGCTGATATTATCAAGCAAAAATTGCCGGAGTGCAACAACGGTTATGGAGCAGTTGCCGCATCTAGCGGTCACAGTTACGGCAAAACCGACAAGCGCGTTTATACTGATTTGACGACCGATCACCCGATCGATCTAACTCGCTATCAAGTGCTAAACTGTTATGCGGGCAGGATGGGTTTAATTAACTCCGGCGGTGTTTCGGGGAAAACCGATTTTGCGGAAGCTATTCGCACGGCGGTGATTAACAAACGGGCTGGCGGCTGCGGCTTAATTTCCGGTCGAAAAACTTTTCAGCGTCCCTTTGAAGAAGGTGTAAAATTGTTCCACGCCATTCAAGACGTTTATTTGTCGTCCGAAATTACGATCGCCTAAAAACTCACAACCTAGGTGGCGCAGTGCACAAATTCGTTACTGACAGCCAGGACACGGCAGTGCCGTGTCCCTACAATTAATCTGGCGTAGGGACACGGCACTGCCGTGTCCTCTATATCATAAGGAGTGTAACCGGAATTGATATAAGTCCTATATAATTTAAAAATGCCTCACAGCCTCGTTTTAAACCTGCTACCAGTTGCACCAATTCCATCCCAGTTTTTAACCGGACGGCATCTCCACGCTTTATTTTTGAACCTTGTGAGTGCTGTAGACACAGATTTGAGTGCCTACCTCCACGACCAATCTAATGAAAAAGCTTTCACTTTAAGCCCTTTTCAAATAAGCAGAAAAGAGGCTAATCAAATCAGCGCACCGCAGACACAAAAGAGAGTTTTGCCGATCGCTGCACGCACTATTTCCCAGGCTATACAGTGGGAACAAAAGCAAGCAATCCGCGAAAATACGCCGATTTGGTGGCGAATTTCTCTGCTGGATGACGGTTTGTTCGATCGGCTAACTCAACTTTGGCAGCAACTCAATTTCGCTCGCCCTTGGCATCTGGGCCCGACAGATTTGTACGTGACTGATATTGTCAGCGAACCGCAATCGAACCAGCCTTGGGTAAATTCTTGCACTTATACCGAATTGTTTGATCGAGCTTCCGAAACCGAGCGCGTCATTGCTTTTACATTTTGCACTCCTACTAATTTTCGGCAAGGTGTATATGATACTGCTATGCCAACGAGAGAAAGTGTTTTTGGGAGTTTGGCGAATCGCTGGAATAAGTACAGCCCAATTGCGATCGAATCTACTTTCACAGAAGCTATTTTTCCCAGCTTCTTCGATATCCGAACCGAAGTTGGTACAGATTCTCGCAGTAAATTTATTGGCTGCGTCGGCGAAGTTAGTTATCGAATCATGGGAGATGTTAATCCGGTGGCGATTAAGCAAATTAACGCTTTAGCAGATTTTGCGCTTTACAGCGGAGTTGGGCGAAAGACGCCGATGGGTATGGGAATGACGCGCCGATTGCAGAATTTTTAATCATTCACTTTTTGGCTTAATTTCACTGACAATTTCATAAACATCAGTATCGGGAATTTTCGCAAACAAAGGCGTCATCTGCTTCAATATTTCCTGATAAGCTTCGCTTTGATTGGCGGCCATTTCTTCTACGCTTTCCCAAAACACGATCGCAATAGCTTTGTCAGTATTAGGCAATTGCAGCAAGTACGCTCCCTTAAAACCTGTAGCATAAGTTGCAACTGCTTTGGCAAAAAGTTGTTCTGCTTCTTTAAATTTTCCTGGTTTAAATTCGCCAATGGCAATGTAAGCAAACTGATGTCTGAGAAAGTCTAGAAATTCTGACATATCCTTTTCCTCAAATCACGATACACTGAATTGTATTTTAGCCGATCGGCGGATTTTTGTGAATATAGCTGTTTATAAGTCGATCGACCTAAAAAACCTCACAGCTTTCTATCGATTATTCTGCTCCAACCAAACCATTAAATCGGATAAACTAGAAAATTCGACTACCTCCTCTACCAAACTCTCTAATTGCTCAACCGATAATTCCCCAATTCGCGAAACTACATCGGGATTTACTGCTCCTACACGTCGCTCCAGCATCCGCAGAATTAATGCTCTTTGACCTGCTTTAATCCCTTCTTGCATCCCTTCTTGACGACCTGCTTGAATCCCTGCTTGAATCCCTGCTTGACGGCCTGCTTGAATACCTTCTTGAATACCTTCTTGACGGCCTGCTTGCATCAATTGAACCCTAGCTCGCTCTAAACCTTCTTCTATACCTCTAGAAACTATTCCCCGCTGTTCTTCAATCGCCGCTTCTTGGGCTTCCATATCCTGGAACTCTTTCAAGCTTAAGTTAGCCTCATTGGCAATTTGAAAAGCTTTTTCTAGTTCTGGAACTGTTTCCATTGAGGCTGGGATTGCTTCTAAATCTGGAGTATGCTTCATGAAATAAATCCATTTGTCAGTCAACGTTGTGAGTTCATCTAACTCTTTTTTGAACTTCGGCAACTCAACAAAAAACATTTCAACTTGGAGATGGGGATAATCAAATAGTTTTTCTTTTTCTTTGAACACAAAATGAGAAATGACATCAGGTTGTTCTTTAAACATTTCAAAATCAGTAATTGTCAACGCAATTACTGGTTGTAATCTAGGATAACTGTCTCTAATTTTGAGTTGATTGGCATAGGTTTTGGCTAGGTTGTAGACGACTCGTTTTTCAAAAGCAGCTACATTCAAAACTTGCATTTCAATAATTACCGTTTTGTTGCCAGTAATTTGAGCTTTGACATCCAAATAACTATCTTTGAGCCCGATAACGGTAGCAGCCAAGTAAGGGTCAATAATTTTTAAGTCTTGGATGATTGGTTCACCATCGTAAATTAGAGCATTTAAGAAGCTGATCAGGATATCTTGACTGTCGGTGGAACCAAATATTTTTTTGAAGGCAAAATCTGTTTTCGGGCTGATAAATCTCATGCTATTTTTCCTAGTCTGTTTAATTGATTTATGAAAGGTCGTTATGAAGTACGATCGCCCAACCACAGAAAAAACTGGGTAGCTGCAATAGTCCACTTGAAAATATTAAAATACTGTTGGTATGATTTTAACATACAAATACCAATAGAGCTAGCTGTAAAAGTAACAACAATGACCAAAATATTAGTAATTGAAGACGATAACTTAATTAGAGAAACCGTATTAGAACTTCTGGAATCGCGCGGTTTTGAAGCTGTGGGCGCCGAAAATGGACAAGTCGGTATCCAGTTAGCCGTCGCCCAGATTCCCGATTTGATTTTGTCTGATGTCATGATGCCGGAACGGAATGGTTTTGAAGTTTTTGCGACTTTGCGATCGCACCCTGCAACCGCGAGCATTCCGTTTATTTTTATGACAGCCTCAGAAATGGAAAAGGCGATCGAACTCAAAGCCGACGGATATCTCAAGAAACCTTGCAGTGCCACAGAGATGCTCGGGGCGATCGCAACTCAACTACAAAAACCGAGAGTTACCAACCCAAAACATCAAAAAGTACAGGACAATTCTGCGCCATCAAATCTCAGATTGCGCACCAGAAATCAAAAATCTCGGTTTGAGGTTGCGTCCGTTTGCTGGCAATGACTCGCAAAGTAACGTTATTGATACATAAGTTGAGGGAATTTCAAATTGGTTCCAGCCACAGGTGGCTTAGACTGGGTATGTTGAATTTGGTTAAAAAATTATGAACGCACAATCCAAAGGCCGCCTAGTTTGGAATCACTCTACCCACCTTCCCGGTTTAATACCAATTTTACAGCGGCTCACGCTAAAAATGGGCATTCAAACTGTTACTCCGGGCGTCATCAACAAAGTTAAAGGACACATCCCCCGTATGACATTAAGAGTGTCAGTACCCATTCGCGGGGGATTTAAAATCATTGCCAGACAAGGTACCACCGTACAAGAAGTTTTTATATTAACCACTCTCACTCAAGGGGACTTGGAAGAGATGATCGCCCTAACCCTAGCCAAGTGACAATCTTTGTTTGGCAAGCATTGCCCGGACTCTAACTGAAGTAGTTTCGTCGCGATCGACAATTTCGTCAAGCCTTGCCGAAACTTCCGCTAACCAATCCGGTTTAACCGCCGCACCCGCCAAAGCTTGCAAACCCCCCGCTGCTGCGTAGCGAACCACCCATTCTGGGTCTCGGGACGCTTGCAGCAGCGTTTTAACAGCCCGAATTTGAGCCTCTAAAACTTGCTCTGCGGGCATAAGTTCCCAGCAAATCGTTCCCAAACCCCTAACAGCCGCCCGCCGCACGCTCAAAGCAAAGTCATTCGCTGCCGCATTGAGCAAAACCTCCAAACCCCTGGGATCGCCTATTCCAGCTAAAGCCCGAACCGCCCAAGCTCTCGCACCATAATTGTAGCCATCAAGCTGTTCTAGCAGCGGCAGCACGGCAGCTTCTCCGAGTTGAATCAGTCCGTCAACGGCGGAAACAGCGGCGCCTGGGTTGTTGTAACCGAGGATTGTAATTAAGGTAGGAATAGCTTGTTTTGAGTCAGCCGCCGCTAGTGCTTTGACTGCGTTTAACAAGCCTTCGGAAGAATCTGCTTGTTCGACAGCGCGAATTAGTTCTAATGCCATTTACTTATAAAATGTACCGTGACCATTGTAATTGTAGGTTGGCTCGATCGCGCGATCGAACCTTTTGCAGCCTCACCCACCAACATTCTCATCTATCCCGTAGGGAAACAGCACTGCTGTTTCCTACCTAAAATACAAATATGCCGTAGGGAAACAGCACTGCTGTTTCCTACCTAAAATACAAATTTTTTTTCACAGTAAACTGTCCATTAAATTCATAACTTGGATAGCTTCATCTGACAAAGATAGAGATGCTTGTCGATCGAGGTGATGCTCCAAAACTCCTTTGAGAGCAATCAATTTCATGCTATTTTCTGCTAAAGTTTCAGAAATAGCTTGCGCTCCGGGCAAATAGCCGATCGCCCCCAAGTCCATTAATGCCGATCGTCTCAACTGCAAATTATCCCCATTCAAAGCAGTTACCAACCGCTCTCCGTAAACCGCTTCCCCAGTCAACTGATACATCGCCCGCGCCGCAGCATATTGTACGCGCTCGACAGAATGTTCTAAAAAAGGTGTAATTAATGGTATTGCCTCTACAGCTTTTAAGGTGCCCAAAGCTTCAATTACCGAATCGTAAGGTTGCACCAGGTGCGACTTGCCTGGGACTCGTGCAGCGGCTGCTACGCCACCATCCAGTAGTTGCATTAGCGGTGGAATAGAATCGCGATCGCCCAGCATTTCTAAAGCTTGTGCTGCCGCTTCCCGCACGTAATAATCCGCGCATTCCAAACAGCGAGTTAGCGCCGGCAAGGCTTGTTTATCGCCCAATTTTCCCAGAGCTCGCGCCGCATTTCGCAGTAGGGAATAATCGCCGATTTTTGTTTGTTCTGATTCTGCTTCCAAAGCATCAATCAGAGCTGCAATAACTGCTGGTTCCTTGACTCGAAATCTGCCAACCCACCAAGCCGCGTAATAGCGGAGACTGTAGTCTTGGGAGTGCAAATTGGCGATCGCCTGTTCCAATGTTAAAGACTCGCCCTCAGCTACACCCGCCGGCGGTGAATCTGATTCGTAATAATTCATAATTTTTCTATTGTTAATATTATGCGAATATTATTCGGCGAATACTCGGCGATTGAAATCGCGGCTACACAGACGAAACCCGCCTACGCGGGTTGGGGAAACTCGGGGATTGAAATCGCTACTACACAGACGAAACCCGCCTGTGCGGGTTGAAGAAACTCGGCGATTAAAATCGCTACTACACAGACGAAACCCGCCTGCGCGGGTTGGGGAAACTCGGTGGTTGAAATCGCCGATTTCAATCACCGATTGAAGGAGACTATTAATTATCATCCTCGGATGATTCAGGCGATGATTCTGCCGATGATTCTGCGATCGCGTTTAAAGGCTGAATGCTGACAATTTTCCCACCCATGCGAGTAATCCGCTGCATTTCTTGATTCATCCGATTGTACGGCACAGTGACAAATGTACTCGCGCTCGATCGAATCGAATAATCTACATTATTTGTATCATCGCTTTGGCGCAAGCCAACAACTTCGTACCGAAAACAGCGACCGGCGGAAGCTGTATTGCCATTTTTTCCAGCTACAATTTGACCGAACATAGGCTTCTTAGGAATTGGGAATTGGGAATTAGGAATTGGGAATTGGGAATTGGATATTGTGACTGTTATCATCACCAATAACCAATAACCAATAACTAAATTGGAGTAATGCTGGCGATTTTCGCGCCCATACGCTGAAATTTCTGCATTTGCGAAGACAAATCATCAACAGGTACGATAAACGCTTTGCTGCTGCGGCGTACGCTGGGATAGCCACCCGTGCGAATTCCCGAAACTTCCACGCGCAATAGCCTTCCTTGCTTACCGTAAGCTGCCGCGCCGCCGAAACCGCTGCTAGGAGTCACGTTTTGCGCTGAAGGGCGATATGCCCAACCTTCGTTACCGCCGGAGGGGCCGACTACAGCCGTAGCGGTGTTAGTGCCGAGTTCGACAGCTAAGCGGGAGTTATTGCCTTCTAGTTGAGATGTATCGCTGTTTGCATAGCCACGATACAAGCGGAACATCCGGGTAAAACCGACGGTTTTTTGACCACGCTGGGTGTTAAAGCCGCGGTAGTAAGGGACGATATTCTCGCCAAAGTTTTCTTGATACTCTACTGAATCGACATAAGAATCAACATCAGTTTCGTAGCCTTTGGTTTGATACAAATCTAAGTGATAGACTACTTCTGATTCGTCGTAGGGAGCGCGACCGAGCAGGTGTTTGTAGTTTAGTTCGATCGTCCGAGTTTGAAAGCTGCTGTATAAAAACTTGGTTTTGTACAGTTCCGATTTTGCCACTGCGCGCACAAATTCTCGCACTGTTAAGCTGCCATCTCGCAGCAAAGATTCGGCACTTATCAGGCGCTCGGATTTCATCAAATAATCGTTGCCCAACAACTGACGGTAAGTAGCGCGAATTACTGTTTCTACGTCATCTTTGGTGTAGTTTGGGCGCAATTCTACCTTCGGCGCATCGCTCAATGCGGATGTTCCCAGTCTGGACGCTGCTGTCGTAATAGCCACCAGAATTTCTCCTAAATTTATGAGTGTTAATTGAAAGTTTTGTTGTACTTGAAAACTAGGTCGCTTGCGAAAAAAAAGTTAGTGTAGGGTACGCCGAAGAGCACCTTACCTATTAAATCCGATTCTTGCAGGTCGATCTATTTTAGGCTGCGGTAATGCTTACCACTTTGCCGCCACGTTTGTTGATTTGCTGCAAGCGGCTCGAAAGTTGCTCGTAAGGCACGAGATATTCGTTAGTAGTCCGTCGCACTTGAGGTGCAAACTTAGCCGAACCTTGCATTGCGGTGACTCGGTAGAGTTGTCCGCGAGCACCACTGGAAGCACCAGCGAGAGATTGTCCGCTAGAGGCTGCGTATATGGGCGAAGCCATATTTCTGGCAACTTCCCAAGTTAACCGCGCTTGGGTTTGGTTTTGCGATCGATCGCTCGAAGCAAAACCCCGGTACAGTTGAAACATCCGGTTAAAACCGACGGTTTTTTGACCTCTTTGAGTCGAGAAACCGCGATAGTAAGGAACTACACTTTCGCCAAAATTTTCTTGATACTCTACTGAGTCAATATAAGAATTGATTTCAGCTTCGTAACCTTCGGCATTGTACAAATCAACGTGGAAAGCAATTTCCGACTCGTCGTAAGGAGCGCGGCCTAACAAATGCTTATAATTAAGCTCGATTAACCGCGTTTGCGAGTTCGGGTAAAAAAACTTTTTCCGATAAGTTTCGGACTGAGCCATTGATCGCACAAAATCTCTTACTGAGATTTGCCCTTGCATCAGCAGGGATTCAGCGCTGGTAACTCGTTCGCTCGACATTAAATACTCGTTGCCGAAAACTTGGCTGTAAGCCGCACGAATTACTGCTTTCGCATCGTCTTGTGTCCAGTAGGGGCGCAGTTCAACCTGTCCCGCTTCTTCAAATGCTTTTATTCCCAATCTTTCTGCTGCACCTAATCCCGCCATCTTCGCTTCTCCCTTTTTGCTTTAAAAACTGATCGCGTCGCGTTCTAAAAAAAGTATCTGGAAAACTAGGCTAAGATCGCAGATGCCCGGAATTCTAAACAACAGTTAACACTCCAGCTAACAGCAGCTTACAATTCCGGGCATCACGCAAATCTAGCTAAGGGCGTTGATTGCGTAGTCGAGGTAGGAATTAGCTTCCACTGCGGGGTCGCCGCTCAGGCCGTGGTTGCCTTTGATGTACTTGAGAGCTTCAACGTACCAGCTAGGGGACAATTCAAATGTCCGGTTGATTTCGTCGATGCCTGCAATCAGGTACTCATCCATTGGGCCGGTGCCGCCTGCAACTAAGCAGTAGGTAACCATGCGCAGGTAGTAGCCGATGTCGCGGGAGCACTTTGCTTTACCGGTTGCGGTAGAAGCGTAGTTAGGGCCTTGCATTTGCTGGGTGTACGGGAATTTGTTGTACACTGCTTGGGCTGCACCGTCGATCAAGCGTTGAGAATTGGCTGTCAAAGCTTTGGCTGCTTCTAAGCTGGCAGTTGCTTGGCGGAAACGACCGAAAGCTGTTTGGATTTCGGTGCTGCTCAAGAAGCGGCCTTGAGAATCGGCTGCTGTGACTGCTTCAGTCAATGGGGTCTTCATAGTTTGCTGTCTCCCTAATGTTTGCGGTTTTTTTTGTACGAACGAATGCGATTTGTCGCAAGCGCTAGCGCTACTTGACAAATTCTGGTTGCAAAGGCTGGGGTTTAGCCTACTGCGGAAGCGGCGCGATCGAAGTAGCTGCCAACTTCAGACATTAAGGAGTTGCAATCTCCACGAGTTACACCGTTAGGATCGCTAGCGATGGCCAAAGCGGCTTCTTTCATTTTTTGAACGCCGGTTGCTACAGAAGCGCCGGGTGTTCCCAATGCCAAGTAGGTTTCGCGAAGGCCGTTCAAGCAACGGTCATCAAGTACGCTGGCGTCGCCTGCGAAAATCGCGTAGGTGACGTAGCGCAAGATGATTTCCATGTCGCGCAAGCAAGCTGCCATGCGGCGGCTGGTGTATGCGTTGCCGCCGGGGGCGATCAACTGAGGCTGCTCAGCAAACAAGGAGCGAGCTGCATTAGCAACAATGCTGGAAGCGTTGCTGGTGATGCGGTTGACTGTATCCATGCGCTTGTTGCTTTCTGCAACCATTTGGCTCAAGGCATCAAGTTGACCTGTGGCCAAAAATTCGCCGCGGGCGTCAGCTTGAGAAACTACTTTTGTAAATGCGTCAAACATGAAAGAACTCTCCTACTTTGAGTTAATTGAGTTTGGTGGCGGTATAAAACCGTTAAGTTAAATTTGTTCAGGCGGTTAAGCCTGGAAGGGTTGAAGGTTGACGCCGGTTACTGCGAGCGTCGGCTCGTTCTTTCCCTTTCCGCTACCTGTACTTATTGTGACATTGCAACGGAGGTTTAAGAAACCTTAGAAAATTTTACACCTTTTATGAGATGCGACAAATCTTGTTAATCAGTGTTTTTGTTAACTTTGGCCTGTCTTTTCAACCTTCTGATAACCTTTATACAATGCTCGTCCGCGTTTGTTTATTACAAATTATTACAGCAGCTTATCCCTCATAGAAGCTAAATCAGGGCTTCCGAGGCGGGCAAGTCTCGTCCCTGCGGTAGATGTGGGGTTGCGGGGATAAAGCAAGAGTTTGATTCGATCGCCCAAATTGTTCCACAGACCTGCCCCAAATTTTCCTGTGGCCCGATCGCCCCTGTGGCCTTTCCCCAATCCGCAGAAAATATTAAGAAAAATTACATTAATTAAATTTTTGCGAAAAAGAGGCAGCGGGGAGCTAGGAAAATGGTAGAAAATTAGCCCGATCGCCCGTTACCGAAGCTTGCAGAACAGGCTCGCTTGGATCGAGAGTTGTTGCCGGAAATATCAGCATTTGAAGACAAGACTCAGCCTTGAGCAGTTGGGTAAAAGCGGAAGAAATTGGTAATTTTTAGTTAAGGTGGATTAGTGCTATTAGCGGTAAATCTATAAATAGATCCAGAGAGTCAGAGATACAGAAGTGTCTAGCTTCTTGCTTCTTACCTTTTGCCAATACCCGCTCGCTGCATCTACTGGCTGTAGCTGTCCGGCCGCAACCACCTCTATGCCCTTATGCTCGATCGTAATTTATGTCTTCAACTTCTCCCTCTTCTTGGCACACCGTAGCAATTGACAAAACCCTCCAGCAGCTAAGCAGCAACAAAGACGCTGGCTTGAGCAGCCAACAGGTGTCAGAACGCTTGCAGCAATACGGCCCCAACGAACTAGAAGAAATAGCAGGGCGTAGCCCTTGGTCGATTTTTGTCGATCAGTTCACCAACATCATGTTGCTGATGCTGATGGGTGTAGCCGTGATTTCCGGTTTCTTGGATATCAAGTCCAACACTTTTCCCAAAGATGCGATCGCCATTTTTGCGATCGTGGTGCTCAACGGCATTCTCGGCTATTTCCAAGAACAAAGTGCTGAAAAAGCCCTCGCAGCCCTCAAAAACCTCGCTTCCCCCCTAGTCAGAGTCCTGCGGGACGGCAAAACTTCGGAAATAGCAGCCAAGGAACTCGTACCCGGAGACGTGATGCTATTAGAGGCTGGGGTAAAAATAGCAGCAGACGGACGCTTGCTCGAAGCTTCCAACTTGCAAGTCAGAGAATCTGCTTTGACAGGAGAAGCTCTAGCTGTTACCAAGCAAGCTAATCTCGAACTTCCAGAAGATGCTTCCTTGGGCGATCGACTCAACCTGATTTTTCAGGGTACAGAAGTTGTTCAGGGACGCGCTAAGGCGATCGTCACCAACACCGCAATGCAAACTGAACTAGGCAAAATTGCCGCCATGCTTCAGTCAGTAGAAAGCGAACCGACTCCCCTGCAACAGCGGATGAGCCAGTTAGGAAATGTTCTAGTCTCCGGTGCCCTAGGCTTAGTCGCAGTCGTCGTTATCGGCGGCATGATTAGGTTTGGAAACAACGGCATCGGTTTCGATACCAGCAGGTTTGAAGAACTGTTAGAAGTTTCTCTCAGCATGGCTGTGGCGGTGGTTCCCGAAGGACTTGCGGCAGTCGTGACAGTCACTTTGGCACTCGGCACTAGGCGGATGGTGAAGCGAAACGCCCTAATTCGCAAACTTCCTGCTGTAGAAACTTTGGGTTCAGTTACTACCATTTGTTCCGACAAAACAGGTACTCTGACTCAAAATAAGATGGTGGTTCAGCTACTGTCTACGGGCGACTACACTGTCGCCGTCGCAGGCGAAGGCTATGCCCCGATCGGAGATTTTACCGATCGGCATACCTCAGCCCAAATTAATAATTTAGAAGAATATCCAGAACTCGAATCTTTATTAATTGCTTGTGCAGTTTGTAACGACGCAGTATTGCAGCACGAAGAGCAAGAATGGAAGATTTTGGGCGACCCCACAGAAGGAGCTCTGCTTTCTTTAGCGGGAAAAGCAGGCATTTATAAGGAAAAACAGTCTCAATTGCTGCAACGGACGGCGGAATTTCCTTTTTCTTCCGAACGCAAGCGGATGAGCGTGATTTGCGAAGTTCCTGGTCAATCGGGCCATTCGGGATTTCCCGCAGAAAAAGGACAGCAGTCCAATTATTTGATGCTGACAAAAGGTTCTCCAGAGTTGACTTTGGAGCGTTGCAAAGGCATTATAGTCGGCGATCGAGTTGAACCTTTGACTCAGGAAATGCGCGATCGCATCCTCGTCGAAAATAACAACATGGCAAGCGCAGGTTTGCGAGTCCTCGGGTTTGGGTACAAACTCTGGGAAAACGTGCCGCCATCCGGTTCTGAGGAAACCAGCGAACAAGAGATGATTTGGCTGGGACTCGTCAGTATGCTGGACGCCCCGCGCCCGGAAGTGCGAGAAGCTGTGGTGAAATGTCGCGAAGCTGGCATTCGGGTGGTGATGATTACAGGAGACCACCAATTGACTGCAAAAGCCATCGCCTATGATTTAGGTATTGCCACAGAGGGCGATCGAGTTCTCACCGGTCAAGAATTAGAAAAGCTTACCCAAGAAGAACTCAAACTGCAAGTCAAACAGGTTAGCGTTTACGCCCGCGTTTCCCCCGAACACAAATTGCGCATTGTCCAAGCTTTGCAAAGTTTAGGCGAATTTGTAGCCATGACCGGCGACGGTGTTAACGACGCCCCCGCCTTGAAACAAGCCGATATCGGCATCGCTATGGGGATTACCGGCACCGATGTCAGCAAAGAAGCTAGCGATATGGTACTCCTCGACGACAACTTCGCAACGATTGTCGCCGCCGCTGAAGAAGGCCGAGTCGTTTATACCAACATTCGCCGCTTTATTAAGTACATTTTGGGTAGCAACATCGGCGAAGTTTTGACAATTGCCGCCGCACCTTTAATGGGTTTAGGAGGAGTCCCGCTAACTCCGCTGCAAATTTTGTGGATGAACTTAGTTACAGACGGCGTTCCCGCTTTGGCTTTGGCGGTGGAACCTGCCGAACCGAACGTGATGAAAAAGCCTCCTTTCAGTCCGCGCGAAAGTATTTTTGCTCGGGGTTTAGGTTCTTACATGGTGCGGATCGGGATTATTTTTGCAATTTTGACGATCGCGATGATGTCCTGGGCTTACGGATACACTCACGCTGCCAATTATCAGGGCAATCGAGATACTTGGAAAACAATGGTGTTTACAACTCTTTGTTTGGCGCAAATGGGTCACGCGATCGCCATTCGGTCTAACACTCAGCTAACGATCGAGTTAAATCCCTTCACTAATATTTTTGTTTGGGGAGCTGTGGTTGTGACTACTGGTTTGCAATTAATGCTGATTTACGTTCCGCCACTGAGAGCATTTTTCGGGACTCACTATTTGTCCCCCTTTGAATTGCTGGTTTGCTTCGGCTTCAGCGCCCTGATGTTTGTCTGGATCGAAATGGAAAAACTGTTCGTGCGCTTGTACAAAGCTCGCAAATAGTAGGATATGTCGATACTTGGTTCGTAGTGAGGACTTCAGTCCGCATCCAATCAGAGGACTAAAGTCCTCACTACAAACATCTAATTACTAATTACCAATATTATGTATTTGAAAACACTGCACCTACGGCAGTTTCGGAACTATTTAGATCAAAAGGTAGCATTTGACGCTCCCAAAACTATTTTAGTAGGAAACAACGCTCAAGGAAAATCTAACTTATTAGAAGCAGTGGAATTGCTTTCCACATTAAAAAGCCACAGGGTGGGGCGCGATCGCGATTTAATACTCGACTCAAAGCCGATCGGGCAAATTGATGCTACACTCGATCGCCTCACGGGAGCGATCGACTTATCCTTAACTCTGCGCTCCCAGTCGCGCCGTACCTGCAAGCTCAACGGCGAACCGCTGCGCCGCCATTTAGACTTTTTGAGCGTCTTAAATGTCGTGCAATTTTCCTGTTTGGATTTGGACTTAGTGCGCGGCGGGCCCGAAGGAAGGCGCAATTGGATCGATCGGCTAGTCATCCAATTAGAACCGATTTACGCTCACATTTTGCAGCAGTACAACCAAATTTTGCGCCAGCGAAACGCTCTGTTGAAACAGTCTAAAGAAATCAGAAAAGAGCAATTTTCCCAAAGTTTTGACAAAATTCCATTTCTTGCACCCGAAAGTCTCGAACCGGAAAATACAGAAGACTTCCCAATTCCCAATTCCCCATTCCCAATTCCCCATTCCCAATCCCCAATTAAGAGCTCAGAATTAGCTTTGTGGGATGCGCAGTTGGCGACAGCCGGGGCTCGGGTGATCCGTAGGCGCGATCGAATTTTGGAGCGCTTGATGCCTTTAGCTCGAAATTGGCACAGTTCAATCAGCGGTTCAGCAGAAATTTTAGATGTGAAATACGATGCTAATATTGAAGTAGGTTCGGAATTAATCGCTAAAGACAATCTCGAAGGAGTGCGGCAAGCATTTTTAGATAAAATTCAACAAAGGGCGATCGCAGAACAGTTTCAAGGAACCACTTTAGTCGGCCCCCACCGCGATGATATTATATTTACAATTAACAATACCCCAGCTCGTCAATACGCCTCCCAAGGCCAGCAGCGAACTCTCGTATTAGCATTAAAATTAGCCGAATTGCAGCTTATTGAAGAAGTCGTCGGCGAAGCACCTTTACTCTTACTCGACGACGTACTTGCAGAACTCGATCTCAGCCGCCAAAATCAACTTTTAGAAACAATTCAAGAGCGATTTCAAACTCTGATTACTACAACTCACCTAGGCGCCTTTGACAGTCAGTGGCTGCGACAAACCCAAATTCTCTCCGTCGTTAGCGGACAAATCCATCAATTTTAGATTTGGGATTTGAGATTTTAAATTGATAAAACAATCCATTTTAGATTGACAAATTTTCTATTTCATGGTAATGGTACAAAAAGTTTAAAAAATTAACATAATTAGCTCAATTCGAGATAGGATAAAGATTAATTTTGATTGCTGCTTTCGCTGACATTTTTCTAACCCTTATGAAGCATTACATTTCCCGTCTGTTAGCCCTCGTATTAGTTGTTGTCATCGGCGTAGCGGGCTGTACCAATGTTCCGGCCACTCTGAGTGGAGATTATGGCCAAGACACATTAGCATTAGTGAAAAGCTTGAGAACAGCGCTCACTTTGCCAGAGGGCGCGCCAGAAAAAGCAGCCGCTCAATCCGCAGCTCGCTCAAGTATCAACGATTTTTTTGCTGCATATCGCCGCGATCCCGCTCTTACTAAGCTCGCATCTTTCACGACAATGCGCACCGCATTGAACTCTTTGGCTGGACATTACAGTTCCTATCCAAACCGTCCCGTTCCTGAAAAGTTGAAAAAGCGTCTTGAGTCCGAATTTCAGCAGGTAGAAAATGCTCTGAACAGAGGGTCTTAATCTCAAAACTTAAGGATAAAAGATAAATTTCAATAATTAATCTTTCATCCTTAACATTTGAGTGTTAATAATTTTTAGTACAAATATTAACTGTTTTTAGCGCCCAGTGTACTCAGGCGCTTTTTTTGCTGAGTTTTAGTCCTAAATCTGAGCTTTTTACCCATTTATTCTTTAGCCGGCAAAGGCGAACTTCGTTTGTCTAGTCGCGGTTTCAACCGCCGACTCTCATCTTACTCGATCGCCCTTATTCGATCGCACCTGATATAAATAGCCGCCAGACAGAATTTGCATTGTGCGATCGACTTGTGCCATAACTAGGTCAACCAAAAAAGTAGAAAATTTGTAGCTGCTTGTTAAGGGCGATCGGCTTGAGCGGCGATCGCCACCCAATTTAAACCAAAAACCCCATTTAATCCTCCCATGAAAATTGCACCAACTCGCATCGCGAAATTGCCACACCAGCGACGCTTTTTAAGTGCGGTAACTGCTGTTTTAACCAGTAGCTTCATCAGCCAGCTTGTTTTGCCGTTTATCGAAAATCAACCAGCATTTGCCGAAACATCAGCCTATTGCCAATTATCCAAAGAGCAGGTAAATCAAAAAGAAGACTTGCGCCGCGCCGCGCTGTCAGGAAAACCGGAATCTCAGCAAGCATACTTTGCCGTCTTGAGCAAACACGCACGAGAAATAGCAGAATGTCGCCAAAAAACTTGGCCCCAAACCCAAGCAGTTTGGCTCCGTTTGTATCCCTGCGATGTCAGGCCCGGAGAGATCGATCGAGTATTAGACAAAGTTGTCAACAAAGGCTACAATCAAGTCTATGTCGAAGTATTTTACGACGGTCAAGTGCTACTTCCAGCAGCCGACAATCCAACTGCTTGGCCTTCAGTTTTGAGAAATCGGGGCTACGAAAAATACGACTTGTTAGAAAAGGCGATCGCCAAAGGCAAACAGCGAGGTCTAAAAGTATACGCCTGGTTATTTACCATGAACTTTGGCTATACCTATTCTCTGCGTTCTGACAGACCGCAAACCCTCGCCCGCAACGGTAAAAATCAGACAAGTTTAACAGTAGTTCAAGACGCGGGTTTAGACGACCAAACCGGAGAAAGTCACGCCACACACGCCTTTGTTGACCCCTACAATCCGCAAGCAAAGCAAGACTATTCTTTGTTAGTAAATCAAATAGTCAAGCGCAGACCGCAAGGAATGTTGTTCGACTACATTCGCTATGTAAGAGGTGTCGGAGCCGCTTCAGTTGCTACCAAAGTTCAAGACTTGTGGATTTACGGCACTGCATCCCAGCAAGTCCTTTTGCAGCGAGCAAGTAATCAGCAAGGGCGAGATTTAATTCAGCGATATTTGACTAAAGGATTTATCAATACTAATGACGTAGAAGCAGTAGTCAAACAATATCCGACCGAGCAAGAACCTCTTTGGCAGGGGCGAATTCCGAGCCCGATACCCGTAGCAACTCCAACTCCTCGCAGGGAGAATCCCACATCAAGAGCCGCTTCAAAAACTCCCGTTACTAACAAGCCAAACCCTGCAACCCCAACGCCAAAACCGACACCAACACGGCCGCTCCCCGATACTGGTATTCTGCAAAAAGACCTCTGGCAATTGAGTATTGGTCATGCAGTCCAAGGAATTCTAGATTTTTTTGGAATGGCAACTCAACCTGCTCAAAGGATGGGAATTCCTGTAGGAGCAGTGTTTTTTCCCAATGGAAATCAAAAGATCAATCAAGGGGGATTTGATTCGAGATTGCAACCTTGGGATAGGTTTCCTGCTTCCGTAGAATTCCACGCGATGTCTTACGGAAATTGTGGGAATGTAAGCTGTATTGTACCGCAGGTGCAGCGGACGCTGAGTCTAGCACCTGCGGGAGCAAAAATCATTCCGGCGATCGCTGGAGATTGGGGAAAATCTCTGAAAAATCGGCCGTCTTTGGAAATACAAATGCAGGCAATTCGCTCTGCAACGCCGCAAATTAATGCGGTGAGCCATTTTTCTTTTGGGTGGCAAGAACCGGAGGATGAAAGGGCGCGGCAAACTTGTAGGTTGTAGGGGAATTAGTTGTAGAGATGCGATTTGTAGCGTCTCTATAAAATCGGATTGGGAAAGGTGGCTAACTGTTGCACAAAATCTTGATGTGCGTCACTGTTTAATCCGGTTTGAAGAGTGCCGATCCTCTTCTGCAATATTCGCTAACGCACTTGGCATATCCGCATCTATGCGATCGCCCACAGCGTGGTATCCCAAGCGACATCAGGGGCGATTAGCCTTTTATGGACGGGCAGGATGCCCATCCCACAAAAAAATTTACTCTTTATAGAATAGGCATCTTACCTATTGCTGACATTGGTGCAAGATGTGAGAATAAACCGACATCTTAACAAAATCGGCTTTATCTGCATTTTATCTGCGTTTGTCTGCGGTTAAAAGTCCCAATTATGCTAAACTTATGAATAACCATAAAAACTTTTATTAATCATCATGCAAAAACTACAAGCAAGAGATATCAACATCCGCTATTTAATCGATAACTACGGTTTACAGCGAGTTCGGAATCAAGAATTTTTCCGAGAATGGCAAGAAAACTTGCCCGAAGTAACAGACTCAGAGAAACAATTGCTCGATCGCATCCAAAACATATACTACAACTTAGTAGACACCCCGCCTGTATTGGAAAATGCAGTCAAGCTAACCATCATCAGCCCCATTTTGTTTATTGCCGGTCTCTTTGAGTCTCCTTTTCAAGTCAAAGCCGAAAAGTCGATCGCCATTCAAGCAGAAGACGAAGGAAGAATCATCGAAGGCAGAATAGATATCTTGATTATGAAAGCAAACTTGTGGGTGACAGTAATTGAATCCAAACAACTTGCTTTCTCCACAGACGAAGCACTTGCCCAACTCCTGACATATATGCTGGCAGATCCAAATCCACAAACTCCTACTTTTGGGATGATTTCCACAGGTGCTAACTTCAGTTTTCTCAAATTAGTCAGAGGGGAAACTTTGCAGTATGCGCGATCGGCTGAATTTGTTGTTTCTAATCCAGGCAATGAATTGTACCGGGTTTTGCAGATTTTAAAACGCCTGAGTCAACTGCCAGACTAGCCAGGAAAAACATAATCTAGTTATAATTAAAATCATGGTACAAAAACTTCTAGCCAAAGATATAGACATCCGCTACTTAATCGATAATTTTGGTCTTCAGCTAATTGAAGACGAGCAGTTTTTTCGAGAATGGCAAGATGATTTGCCAAAATTAACAGACTTAGAAAAACAATTATTAGATAGACTGAAAAAAGGTTTTATCAATTTACTTCAATATCCGCCACTACTAGAAAATGTTGTTAAGCTTTCAGTTGTCGGTCCGCTTTTATTTATCGCTGGCTTTTATCTATCTCCTTTTCTATTCAAGGCTGAAAAATCAATTGAAGTTCAAGAGGAAGATGAAGGAGTAATTATTGAAGGTAGGCTTGATGTCTTACTTTTGAAAGAGCAATTTTGGGTAATGGTGATTGAGTCAAAAAAAGCGGCTTTCTCGATTGAGGAAGGTCTAGCTCAACTAATCGCTTATATGCTGGCAGATCCCCATCCAGAAACACCTAGTTTTGGGATGATAACTACGGGAGGTAACTTTATATTTATCAAGTTAGTTAGAGGAGAAAAACCGCAGTACGCTTTGTCAGATCAATTTGCACTTCGTAAACGCGAAAATGAATTGTATAGCGTTTTGCAGGTATTCAAACGCCTGAGTCAATTGCCAGACTAGCAAGAAAAGCCATTTTGAGTTATCTTTCAAAGCAGACAATATCTAATATCTTAAATTTCAAACTGGTGCGAGCATGGTAAATTACTGGATAGTCGGCGCTGTGGCAATAGCTTCTGTCTGCTGGGCAGAAATCATTCGAGACTTTTATCACGTTGCGTCTCATTATTGGTCGCCCCTGCAAAAGCTGCACACTTGGCATCACCGCGTTTTCCGCCCGAATTTGACGGCTGTCAGCGAGGAAATTTACAAGCAAGCACACTGGCGTCACGACGTGCCCGAAGCTGGGGCGATGATGGTTTTAGGCTTGTTGCTGTGGGTTTTAGCGTATTTTGGGCTGCCGGAATATCACTGGGGCGCAGCAGCCGGTTGTATTTATACTTTAGGCTTTTTGTTGAGCGCGATCGCCCGGGCGATCGGCATCAAAGGCGCAGACGAATTAACCGACATCACCCACCAACCGGGAGACTTCCTGACTCCCCCCGGCAACTGGTTTGTGAATAAACCTTACCACTGGAAGCATCATTTCGACAATCAAAATGCTTACTATTGCGGTACTTTCACCTTAATAGATAAACTTATGGGTACAGCACTTTCTCTCAAAGGCAAAACCGTAGCCGTCACCGGTGCATCGGGAACTTTGGGGCGTTTGCTTCTCAAATACCTGCACAAAGCTGGTGCAAAAGTGATCGCCCTCTCCTCTGGAAATGAGGAAATTAGTTTGAATGTAGACGGCGAAATTTTGTCTGTAAAAACCGTAACTTGGCAAGCTGGCCAAGAGGCAGACTTAGCCTTATTGTTAGAAAAAGTCGATATTCTAGTCATCAATCACGGGATTAACGTACAGGGATCAAGAACCGGAGAGGCGATCGCCAATTCCTACGAGATTAACACTTTTTCCGCATGGCGACTGATGGAACTATTTTTCTTAACAGTCCGCACTAACGAAAACATCGCTTGCAAAGAAGTCTGGATCAACACTTCAGAAGCAGAAGTAATTCCCGCTGTAAGTCCCCTGTACGAACTCAGCAAACGCGCCTTGGGAGATTTAGTCACCCTGCGGCGGCTAGACGCACCCTGCATCGTTCGTAAACTGATTTTAGGGCCGTTTAAAAGCAACTTAAACCCGATCGGCATCATGTCTCCCGACTGGGTAGCCCAGCAAGTTGTCAAGCAAGCTAAAGCTGATTCGCGCAATATCATCGTCACAATTAACCCTTTGACTTTTATCCTTTTTCCTGTCAAAGAGTTATTTGTTTCTCTTTATTTCCAAATTTTTAGCAGGAAAGCGATTTCAGAAAGCAAAGCAGCGATAACATCGGAAAAATCCAGTGTTAGTGCGAAGATTAATTAATCTCAAATCCGGTACCACCGGAATTACTATTACCCGCAATCAGGACACGGCAGTGCCGTTTCCCTACAATTAATTGGGGTAGGGACACGGCAGTGCCGTGTCCTCCGTTTCTATCATCAGGAGTGTTACCGGAATTGATATAATTAATTACTAACCTCAGCCATTTCAATCACGCGGCCATCATAATCCTTGACCAAAAAATTCAGCGGCTTTTCCCGGCGAATTTTATAACTAATGCCGCGAGTTTGTACCCTCATCAATAGCTGATCCAAACAATCGCGATCGAAACAAACGTGACGCTGGCGATTTTTTTCCCCTGCACCGGCCCCGCTAATAATGTGCAGTTGGGTATTTTTCATCAACTGATACCACAAACCGTCGGGACTCCCCATCGTTTGAGAGCTCGTTGCCCTCCCGACATTCGGTGACAAATATAGCGGATCAATGCCAGTTGTCCCCAAGGTTTGCTCGTAATTGTAGTAGTAGTGCAGTGGCACTTCTGCTACGGGCAGGCTTAGCATACCTTCATAGAACTCTCTCGCTTGCCCGAGATCCGATACCATCACCGTGTGTACCTTCGGAGCACTGGTGAGAAACATCCACATCGCGCCCGCATAGGCAGCCAGCAGCATCACCATAATCCCCTGAGTCGAAAACAGGCTGTCTAGAGGCAGGGATGGCAAGAAAGAACTCAAGTACAAAGGCCGAAGTCCAAAAGCAATAAAACTAACTACTAGAGTCATGAATTATAAGAAAGGGTAAACAACGAAATTTATGAAGATTGCAGTCGCGATCGCCCGCGAGACTTAAACTATTAGCTTAGCAAAAACTAGCCGTTAAGCCCCGCCCGATGAAAGTCTTTGTCTACGGCACTCTCAAACCGGGGGAGTGCAACTACCTCCGCTACTGCGATGGAAAGGTTGTGGATGCTTGCCCCGCGATCGCCCGGGCTCAACTTTTTGCACTGCCGATCGGCTATCCTGCGATGGTGACCGGAGATGGGACAGTCTGCGGTTTTCTCCTCTGTTTCCCAAATTCGGCTATTTTGGACGATTTAGACCGACTTGAGGACTATCATCCGCTGCGGGAACCGACAGAAAACGAATATCAGCGGCAGGAAATCGCAATCTTCGATCGACACCTCGAACCTTTAGACACGGCTTGGGCTTACTTCATGTTACCCGATCGCGTTCGTTCCCTAGGAGGCATCTGGCTGCCCCACGGCAGGTGGGGAAATCGGTTTTTCACCTGATAAAATCGTTAATGCCGATTAGGCTAGTAAATTACCATGGATCTATCTACCTTAAAAAACTACAAAAAGCCCCCTTTTTTAGGGAGCTTAGCAACTTCGGTTATTGCTCACAACAGAAATCCTACTGCGTTTTAGGCAATGATTTGTGAGGGCTTGCTACAGCAGCTTTCGGAATTTCCATTATCGGTGAATTCACTCCCAGCATCAAATCGTTAGGATTAACAATCTCGACTAAAGGTTCGTTCAAAGCCACAATCAAACCGTCAGATTCAGCAGGAACGGGCGATCGAGCAAACTGCGGTGCAAACGATTGGCGGCCACCAGCAACACCAGATACCACTGCAATCAACAAAGCTGCGATCGCACCTCCACCAAAAAGCCAAGTCCGTTTCGTCTTACGTTGTTCCACCCGCTGCAAAACCTTCGTCGCCAACTCCTGTGCAGATTGTTCCGCAGCAGGCACCGGCATTGATTGAAAACCCTGCTGCATCATCATCAGTCGCGAGTACAAACGCTTCGTAGTGGGGTCATTTGTCAGCCACTCCTCAACTTGCCGGCGTTCGGCCGCCGTCACTTCGCCGTCGATGTAGGCACTCAGCAATTCAAAGCGATCGCGCATCATAGTAGTTACATTTCCCTGGGGATAATTGTTGTTAGTGTTAGTTTCAGCAAGTGAATCCCCAAGACCTTGCTGATTCTGCTTTTTATCGGATTCAAAGTTATAATTCATATTTCACATCACTTACTGAAAATGGGGGAAGCATAGGCTCGCTATTAGGATGATTTACTGCTTATTTATATTTAAAAATAGAAGTTTTGATGTCACAGCAAACATCATCAAATCTTCTCGATCCGCCTCGGGAATCACCCTTGCTAATTACCGTCGATATATTTTTGCAATTGCAACTGCAATCTTTGGCGAGCTCTAGCAATTCTCGACTTGACAGTTCCCAGAGAAACTCCGGTCATTTCCGCTATTTCCTCATAGGCTAAACCTTCAATTTCTCTCAAAACAATTGTCGTGCGGAATACTTCCGGCAAATCAGCGATCGCCACCCGCAACTCGTCGTAAAATTCTCTAGTCGTCAAATCTTCATCAGGCCCCGGACTGTCAGCCGGAAGTTCCCAATCAATCTCCCCATCTTCCAGAGCACGGGGTACATCGAGCGATAGCGGAGTTCGCACCCGCTTGCGCTTGCGCAACTCATCGTAAAACAAATTAGTGGCGATGCGGCTCAGCCAGCCCCGGAATTTCACAGGCTCTTGCAAGCGGTTAACATTGCGATAGACTCGAATCCAGACTTCCTGAGCCAAGTCTGCTCGGTCTTGCCAGTCAGGGGCCAAGTGATAGAGAACCCTGTCTACGTGGGATTGATACCGCTTTAACAGTTCTGAAAAAACAGTGGTCTCAGGTCGATTTCCTTCCTGACACCGCAACACCAAGTCATAGTTAGAGAGTTTTTCGGCTGGCAATTGCACTCTTTGAACGGTCGCCACAACCGCAGACCAGGACACAGAAATAAAGTCGCTCATTGGTGGAATTAGCTCATCGAACATTCCACTTTTTTTGACGCTTGTCGGGCGAGATCGGTTCCCGCACTCAGGAAGTTCGATCGGCATTCGCGTCATTAGACAGTCAATCACTACTGACTAATGCCCGATCGCCTCGCACGCTCCAATACTAACCCAACTACTCGAACCATCGGCCCAATGTTCCTTTTTCCAAATCGGTACATTGTGTTTGAGCGTATCTATGGCGTACTGGCAAGCTGCAAAGGCCTCCCCCCGGTGGGGACAGCCCACAGCCACCAGTACGCTGATTTCTCCCACCTGCAAGTGTCCGACGCGGTGATGAATCACAACCCGATTGACATCTGCCCACTGGCGGCGGATTTGGGTAGCGATTTGCTGGAATACTCGCACGGCCATCGGTTCGTAGGCTTGATATTCTAGGGAAACTACAGCTTGACCGTCAGTTTGGTTACGGACTGTACCGCTCATCATTACCACGGCTCCGTTACTGGCGTCGTCTGCCAAAGTGTAGATTTCCCCTACAGATAAGGGGGCGATGGTAATGGCAAAACTATCTGATTTATGGCGTTGAGGAATTGTGTCGATCGAAATTTCAGCGAAGGAGTTCATTGCGAAGAAGTGGTGAGTCGAGCAGTTAATCGATCTTGACACAAATCAAAGCGCGGTCGATTTATCTGCATCCTTGTCTGGGACACTGCAAGGCTAACTCTCCAGCAAAATCTCGTAGCATGGGCGATGACTCGGAGCCCTCACCCCGAATTTCTGCATTAGTGCGATCGGGTAAAATATAACTCACCCGAACAAAACTAAGATTTTAAAGATGAGTAGGAGACTTGTTCGATCGCATAAATGCCGATCGAGCTGTAGCAACTCAATAAGCAAGTACACCAAAATAAGTAGTATCATTCCGAAGTCGCTGCAAGCAATCTCCAACCCCAAGCAATTACTTTATTCCCTTTTTAATGACACAGTTAAGTTTAATTTTGCGCGGAGTGCCGATCCGGATCGCCCAAACTTTTAGAAGCAGATGTAAACTTTATTTATTTTTTTGCTCCAGAAAGCTACTTAAATGACATGATGTACCTGTGCAGATTTCAGGCTAATTGGTGGATACTCAGTAAAAGCAAGACCGTAACCCGCTCTTGTCCCTTTTCTGATAAACAAGTTAATGGTTTTAGCTGTTAATTGAAGTTTTGACCTGAGTCTGCACCAACAAACGTTAATAATAATCACGAGGAAACTATGGAAGCACTAGCATTGAGTCACTCTTTTGTTGCTTATGAATCTCCAGAGTCCGAACTCCAACTCAAGTCCTTAGATGAGCTGGGCTTAAAAATTTCTAATTCTGCATTGGTAGGCGTTGCAGGTGTTGCAGTAGCTCTATCTATTCTGAGTGTCAGTGGCGAAGCGCAGGCGAGTTGCCACTACAAACGCTGCGGCGGCGGCCACAGCCATCACAGCTACGCCGAAGTTGCAACCAACGGCGGCCGACTGAACATCCGCCACCGACCTAACGGTTGTTCTCATGTCATCGGCAAGTTATATCATGGAGACAATGTGAAATTGACTGGTCGTTACAAAAACGGCTGGGCCCAACTCAAAGGCGGCGGCTGGGTGTCTACATCGTGGATCTCCTAAGTCTTAACTAGAGAAATTTACTTTTCTAGAAAGAGTGTTAATCGTTACCGGGTTCAGCTTGGTAACGATTATTTTAAAGGGGCGATAATCGAGCCGGAAAATAATCGAAGATCCGAAATAAATCACTAACAACTAACAACCTACACTTTACCCCCACCAATCAGGTAAAGCAAGGCCATCCGCACGGCGACTCCGCTCGTAACTTGCTGAGAAATCAGGCTAAACTGCGGATCGTCCATCAAATCCGAACTAATTTCGACGCCGCGGTTAACTGGGCCCGGGTGCAACACCTTTACATCCGGCTTGCAAAGTTTCAGTCGATCGCGCGTAATCCCATACAAAGAATGATACTCTCGTAAACTAGGCAGTAAATTCTCATTCATCCGTTCCTTTTGGAGCCGCAAAGTCATCACAAAATCAGCATCAGCCAAAGCAGGTTCAAGCTGCCAGTGCAAAAATAACTTGCCTTCCCTACCATCGCCGCACTCGGCAAACAACAGCGGCAACAAAGTCGGCGGCCCGGCAAGGTGAACTTCCGCACCCGTTGCCGTTAAACTCCAGATATTAGACCTCGCCACCCGCGAATGCAAAATATCCCCAACCACAGCAATTTTTTTGCCCGCTAAAAGTTTTAGTCTCGGACTTTCGGCATCTAACAGAGAACAAATCGTAAATAAGTCTAGCAAACCTTGGGACGGGTGTTCGTGCTGACCGTCTCCAGCATTGAGAACGCTGACTCTCGAACCCAAGCGATCCATTTCCGAAGCAATTGTGCTGGGAACTCCAGCCTGTCCGTGGCGAATTACCATCAAATCTGTTCCCATCGCCAGATAAGTCTTGGCCGTATCCAGAATAGTCTCCCCTTTGGTCAGAGAAGAACTCCCTGGGGTAAAATTCAGCGTATCTGCCGACAGCCGCTTCGCCGCCAACTCAAAACTATTCCGAGTCCGGGTAGAGGGTTCAAAAAACAAATTCGCGACCACTTGACCCTGCAAAGCTGGCACTTTCTTGGTGCGGCGGCCGAGCACCTCCCGAAAACTGGCGGCAGTTTGCAGCACCGTGTCGTATTCGTCTGAGGTAAAATCAGCCAGAGTCAGAATGTGTCGCCTTGTCCAAGTCATACAATTTTAGATTTGAGATTTGAGATTTGCTGAATTAAGATGGATGATGGGTTTGGAACTTGCGTGTGCGGGCCCGCGTCCGGCAGCCTAGAATGTTCGATCGACCATCAGGGGGATTCCAATCAACAGTATCCAACAATTTTTGACCACCTTTGTCGCTGGTAGAGTTATAATTTGTTCAGGTAGTTCAGACCCCATTATCAAAGCTTTCGCCAGCGTCGAAACTCAAACAGGTCTGGTTTACTCGCCCGAAACCCGAAATTAAGCTGTAGCAGCCGCATGGCAGTAATTGCAGTTTCTCGCAAAGTCAGCTTTGTCAAAAACAAGCCGAACCTAGCCCTTGCATCTGCTACTATGTTGAAAGAATCGAGGCGGCAAACTTCCCACCGCCGATCGACAGCACATAACGGGGCATTTTAAAGATCATTAATTCTTTGCAGTCGGTCTTGACTCTTCAGTCTTGCTTATAGCCCCTTGTCAAAACGAACTGTGTTAAGATACAAGTTGAATATGTAGCTTCCCGACAAAAATCTACACGTATCTTGGCGAGACTGTTCTTGGCGAAACTGCGGTAAAAAGTGTGAGCTGGGAAGTTGTAATTACAAAAGATTTAAACAATTCAAGAGGTATTATGAGCCAGCAGGTTATACAGCCGATGGTTAAGTTCCAGCGTCAGGTGCATTCTCTCGTCACGTCTGACATTATTAAGCCGACAGACAGCATTTGGAAAATTGCTCTGCTTTATGGAGACGAATGGCCTTACTGGAAACAGCAACTCCTAGAGTTTGATTTTTCTATGCAAGACCCCGTTAGCGAGTTGATAGCTGTAGAAGCTTGGGACGAGGAATAACAGAGGAGACCGAGGACTTTGGTGTCTGGGAGAAAATAAGGCCGATCGGCTGGCATTTTCTTTCCTAAGTTTTCTCTTGCTAACTTCTTCCCTCTTCCTAGTGACGAATGACTAATGACCAATGACTAATGACTTCTTGCTTTTGTTAAAGGCAAGTTGCTAAAGCTCGAGCTAATTGTTGAGCAGTTTGAAAGCGATCGCCCGGTTTAGCTGCTGTGGTTCGCAAAATGGTCTCCCGCAGCGACGGTGCGATCGTCGGAATATTTTCGAGCTTAAACCCGTAACCTCGCCCTATTTTTCCGTAAAACTTTTGAGGGCTTTCGGCCGTCAGCAAAAAAATCAAAGTAGGCCCAATAGCATATAAATCCGATTGAGGGAGAGGCTGTCCCCGGTCTTGTTCTGGTGCGGTGTAGCCTTCAACGCCGATGCGAGTGCCCGGAGGAGTGCCGATTTCTTTAACGGCGCCAAAATCCAGCACTGTAATCCCATTGTCCCGATGCCGCACTAGCAAATTAGCAGGTTTAATATCCCGGTGGACGATCGGGGGTTTTTGAGAGTGAATGTAGTCCAAAATTTCACAGGTTTGGATCATCCACTCGATCGCCTGTTGGGGAGCAACAGGCCCGCGGTTGTAGATGCGTTTTTCTAAATCCTCGCCGTGAAGCATTTCCATCACCAAGTATTTTTTGCCCCCTTCCACAAAAAAGTCGAAAAACTGAGGAATTCCCGGATGGTGGAGCGCCTTGAGAGTTTTAGCTTCACGTTCAAACAGTTCTTGAGCTTTGACTATTTGAGCCATGTCAGCATTCATTTCCTTGAGGACTACCAGAGAAGCTGCGGGGGAACTTCCGGGTTTTTGAGCTTTGGCTTTCTCTCGATCCCACGCTAAAGTCGTTGTCCCCATACCACCTTGGCCCAAAGTTCGGAGCACTTGGTAGTGTCGGACTGTGCGATCGACTTTAATCGGTTCGCCGCAGTGGATACAGAATAAATTCCCCGGCGGGTTTCCCGCGTGGGTACACCTCGGGGCGGCGAGATTGAGGCTGGGGTTCGCCTCAATTTTGCCGCCGACTTCAATAGTAGTAGCTTGGAAATGCAGAGTAGGGCCGCCCCGCGCCAACTGAATCAGAACACCGTCGGATATCCAACCCTGAGACATCAGAATACCGTTAACAAAAGTGCCATTTGTCCCGGAATTGACTAAGTACCACTGACTGGACGTGCCGCTTTTAACTCTTTGCAATTCCAAGTGCTCCCGCGACACTAGAGCATTGGGGATCACAACCTGATTTTCAGGAGAGCGGCCGATGCGCACAATGGACTCGCTCTCGAAACTCCACTGTTGCATGGGGGTCTGTTTTTCTGGGTCTAAAAGAGTGAGCAGCATTTTTGATTGATGTGGTTAATCTGCCACATCAGATTGATAAAAAGTGGACAATACTGATATATGTGACACATAGCAAACTTACTTCCTACTTATTTCTAGAGAGTCGGCTCTTTCTAGTCTACAGGCGTGAATTCAGGACGACGCATCCTGACTCGCCCTTCTCGTCGGAATGATAGCTAAATTAGTTGGTAGGTTCAAGTCCCGATCGAGCAACTGATTGCAACACTCGCAATCAAAAACTCATTTTTTTAATAGCCTTGCTTACCGATCGCCGCAAGTCGAACAAGTTTTTGATAACGGATACCAACAGTCGCCTTAATTCACTTCAACTTTAGGTAAGAAGATCGAAACTAAAGTCTGACCAAGAAACGGTCGCTGCTGTTCCCGAACCTGCAACAATTGCAAATTTAACTCTGGCGGTCGCCGGCTTGGTCAGCTTTAAGAAAAAGTTTAAAGCATCCAAATTCTAAAATCGAAATGCGCCTACCTGTGCCCGAACGATAATTGCCGTGATATTGTCGTGACCGTTGCATTTGTTGCCCAGTTCAATCAACTCGGCCACTCCCTGGTCGAGATTAGCTTCGGGATTGAACAGGGGTTCGAGAGTATTCTGCCAGTGAGTTTCCAACAAATCATTATCTGTCAGGCCGTCGGAGGCCAAAATCAATAAAGTATCTTCACACAAGTCTAAAAACTGCACGTCAGGCTTGAGAAAATTGCCGTCTCGCGGCCCGATGGCTTGAGTTAGTTGATAGGCATCGGGACGGGAATAAGCAGTTTCCGGGTCAACCCCGCGCTTAATTTCTCGCTGGCCTACTTCGTGGTCTGAGGTGATTTTTTCTAGGGTCTGTCCCTTTCTGAGTCGGTAGAGGCGGCTGTCGCCGACGTGGGCTACGGCGAATTTGGTGTCTTGAATTAAGACTGCGACTAGAGTTGTGCCCATGCGGGCGCTGCCGGAGCGGCCGTCCTTTTGATTGATTTCAAAGATGACTTTGTTGGCTAGCAGCACTCCCTCGCGGATGGTGTCTGGGTGAGGTAGTTGATTTTCCCAACTGGTTTGAAAGAATTCTCTGAGGGTTTCAGCGGCTAGTTGACTGGCTACTTCTCCGCTGTCGTGTCCGCCCATGCCGTCGCAGAGAATGTAAAGCCCTTTGGTTTGAAAGATGCGACCGAAGGATGTTTCGAGTTTGTTGAGCTGAGTCCAGATGCTGAAGAAGTCTTCGTTGTGGTCGCGCGTGCGGCCGACATCGGTGAGGCCTGCGTCTTCTAAGCTGTAAATCTGGACTGGCATCGGCTGGGTTAAGACTTCGCCAACCTCGGGGGGCGACGGGTCGGGGCTGCGGTAATGCTCGCGCTCCGGGGTTGAGGTTGGTGGAGGTGCGGGCTGGAGTTCGAGGGGAACGGTTTCTAGGCGCGATCGCAATTCTTCGATTGTGTTAATCTCGCCTCTGTACATTTGTTGCAGCAGTTCGAGCAAGGCGCCAAACTGAGTGCGATGGGACTGGTTAAATATCGCCTGCCACAGTTGCCCCAAATCTATTAGTTGCAGGTTTGAGCCGGCAGGTTCGGGATAGAGGTATTGCAGCCGCAAAGAGGCAAAGGAAAAGGAAGAGTCGGGGTTGACTCGCAAATTTGTCAGTTCCAACAAGCTTTGCCGACAGCGCCAAGGTTCTAGGGCTGCCCAGAGTTCTGTCATTTCGTGCAGCCAGTACACAATTTGCTGGGTGGAGGTTTCGGGTTGACTCCACCGTTCTACCAGCAGTGGCCATTGGGAGCAGTCTTCTAGCAGCAGCACTGCCTGTTCGTTGTCTGACCAGCTATCGTGAATGACTGGCAGGTTGTGAGAGAATTGCCACCGGAGTGCCAGATAAGGTTCAGCTATGCCTTGGCAAAGCTCTGCTAAGGCGAAATTGGTCGAATTTTCTCCGGGTTGGATTGCTGCGGTATAGGGAGAGGTTCGTTTGGCGACGCTGGCAGAGTTGGCTGCTAGCATTGCTTTGAGGGGTGACATTTGCAGCGGCTGACAGTCCAATACTCTTACTGCTACTGTGTCTGAGGGTTTTCTCGGCGGCAGGGTTTCTAGGAGTTGGTAGCGCTGCTGGCTGTCTAGATAAGCTCCTACGGGCTGGGAAGGGATTACATATTCGGAATTGGGGACGGAGAATTCTGCGGATTCGGGGCTGTTGGTTTTTGGCTGGGTTTGTAGTTCTGGTGCGGTTGTTGAATTGCTGTCAGATGGGGTTATTTCGCTCTCTGGTGCTGTTGTAGAGATTTTTTGGTTTGTTTGAAAGGATGTTGCTCCGATCGCCTCCACGACGATCTGGGCGTCAATAATTTCTGGGCTGCTGTTTTCGCTGTCGCTTGGCTGTGGAGAAGTTGGTTCGACTGCTGAACCGAGTGCGTCGGCGGTAATTTCTGTTTTAATGGTGTCTGTTATTGGTTCAGGGGAGTTTTGGGCCGGTGCGGTTGCTGGAAAAATATCTGGTTTTTGTGCAAACTCGGCTGGTGCGACTGCTGGAAAGTTCGATCGACCGCAGATAATCGCCCGCCATACTTGACCTGTTGCGACTCCGCAATTTTGACATAATGCGGCGCTAACAGCGACTTCGGCTCCGCATTGGTGACAAGGTTTGTAAGTTAGGGAATTTCCGCATTGTTGACAAAACTTGTTTAGATTGGGATTTTCAAATTGGCAGCGGGGACAGAGGATCATAGGGGTTTTAAATTGGAGATTTGCGATCGAGTCTGAGAGTGGGGGAGTTTTGGGTTTGGGGTGGTGAGTTATGGGTTATGAGTTTTGGGTCTGACTCGCAACGGATAACTCCCATTGTCATATACATTATTTTATCGGGATGAATTCATAAGTAAGATATTTCTTAGAACTGAGATGTTGCACCCCTGTCAGGAATAGACCAAGCGAGCTTCACAAAAAAATCTCTGACTTGACAGCTAAAAAGCCCGCCCCACCTGCTACAAGAGCGTGCTGGGCCCACAATAAAAGTTATCAGATGAGTGGAACAGGCATCCTGCCTGTTTTCGATGTGATGGCGGCAGATATTCAGTTAGAAGAGATTTGCGGTATAATCTTCTTTGAAAATTGTCTCTCGGGCGATCAACACAATCGTGGAAAGGGGCACTTCACAGAAATATTTCCGCCGGAATTGTTCTTCGGAAACTGCTGCTAGGAATTGCGCTGCAAAACGGGCTGCGATGGGGGAATTTGGTTCTGAGAATTGGATAGATTCGCTATTTAATAAGGGTTTGGAGATTTTCTCTGCCATTTCTCTTGTTTCGGGTTGTCTGACGATGTGAAAAGCTCGATCGCGATAATTGATTTTGAAACCAAGGTATGTTAGAGTTCTGAACCCCAGTTGCAAGGATGTGTCACTGATGCCGAGTTTTTCGCGAAGTTGTTGTCTGCTGACGGGTTTGTTGGTGCGGCTGAGGTATTTGGCGATGCCGATTAGTTGTTGGCAGATTTGCTGCGGGGGTACGGGTGAGGGTAATGTGTAGGCGATCGCCAGTTGTTGTTGATTCTGCTGTGCTTGGCGAAACCAGATCCGCAGTTCGTCCCAGCTTGCGGGGCATTCTTTGAGGACGATCGGGTTTTGGCGATCGACCATTTCTGCATTTTCAACTAAATTTTCCGCTGGCATTTGAGATGCTAAGTTTGTATTAGCAGCTAACAGCTCTTCATCGCTATTTCTATTGCGCCAGTCTACAATCCAATCTATTTTAGCCGGGGAATTGCTTTGGCTATCTTCCGTGCGTTCCGTCACTGCTACAAGGCGCACTTCATACCGCGATTTGTAAGTATTAAAATCCAGTTCTACTGTGACATCGCAACGACCTTGGGGAACTTCATTTTGGTAGTGTCCCCACCAAATACCTGGAAATCCCGTATTAGTAGATTCATCAGAAATTGTAAATTCTGTCTTGATATATTCTACTTTTTGTCCTTTTAAATCTTTGATTTTCTGATTCCAGAGATTATCAAACCAACAATTTTCAATCAGCAATTTTGGTGCGGGATTCCCCATGCCGCAGGGTTCGAGCAATTTTAGTTCTTGAAACAACTCTTTGCCTAATTCGGATACAGTAACTATCAGGTCGTTTTGAACCGGGGCGGCTGTCAAACTGTCTGTGCTGTATTGTTGTCGCAGTTGTTGATTTACCGCATCGGTAAATAAAGGGATATTTTCAACCGGAAGACTCAATCCAGCCGCGAAGGGATGACCGCCGAATCTATCTAATAAATGTGCTTGGTCTTTGACTAATTTGTAAAGATCGATTTGATTGGCGGAACGGGCAGAACCGCGCGCAATTTTGGATTTTTGATTTGGAATTTTAGATTGAGAAAGTGTTTGCGGTTCTCGATCTAAAGAATCGATAAATTGTGTTTCTGGAAGAGTTTCGTTAATTTCTTCACTACCTTCTGTGCTGAATAAAATCACGGGGCGGCCGTATTCTTGGGCGATTTGTCCTGCTACTAATCCTAATACTCCTACTGGCCATTGAGGGTCGCTGAGGACAATAACACTGGTGGTTGAAATGTCGAGTTTGGCTAATTTTTCGGCTGCATCTTTAGCAACATCTTTTTGTAAAGATTTGCGCCGGGAGTTGGCAATTTCGGTTAGATTTGCTAGTTCTTCGCAGCGTTTTTTGTCTCGGCTGGTGAGGAGTTCAACGCAGAAGCTGGCATCACCTTGAATACGGCTAACGGCGTTGATTCGGGGGCCGAGACCGAAGGAAATGTCGGTTGGACGATCGCCCGATCTTTTGCACAGTTCGAGCAATTTTGCAACTCCCGGGCGGGTGGGATTTGTGGTTTGTTTTTGCAATTGTTCGATTCCCAGTTGTGCTAAGTAGCGACAGTCTCCTGTAAGTTGGACTAAATCGGCAATTAAGCCGATCGCCACTAACTCCAATAAATCCGTCAGCGGGCGCTGCGGAGTATCCGGCAATGTGTGATATAATGCTTCGATTAATTTGTAAGCTACGGCGACGCCGGACAAGTTAAACAGTTGGTGGGTGGGGGGAAAGTAGCGGGGATTGATAATTGCTGTCGCTGGCGGGCGATCGTCCGGCAATGTATGATGGTCGGTGATAATTGTATCAATATTTAAGCTAGTAGCATATTCAATTTCTGCGATGTTTGTACTGCCGGTATCGCAGGTGATAATCAGACTAATTCCAGATTTTGCTAACGCGTCTATTCCTGAAATGTTGAGTCCATGTGATTCGGTTAAGCGGTTGGGAATGTAATAAGTTAGTCGGTCATTTTGAACAAAAAACTCTCCCAGTCCATCCCACAAAACTGAGGTTGAGGTAATCCCGTCAGCGTCGAAATCTCCCCAAATTGCGACTTTTTCACCGCTGTTTCGGGCTTGCTGGATTCTGGCTATTGCCCAGTCCATTTCTAGTCCAAATTCAAAAGGACTTGCTGGTTTGTAAAGTTGGGGATTTAAGAAACCGGGTATTTGTTCGGGGTTTTGAATTCCTCTATACCAGAGAAGTGCAGCAGCGTAGTTTCCCGGAAGTTCTGGTGCGTGGTTCCTGACAGCTTGAATCAGCCAAGCTGGGGGTTGGGGTAAGGGTTGACTTTGCCAGTTTTGAAGTATTTCTGTCATCCGATTTTATATTTTAAATTTTAGATTATTTTAAATAGAAATCTCCTCGATTATAGCAAGATTTGGCAGCCAATTTACGGGAGTTTCTGCGAGAAAATTTGCCGAGAAAGCTTTGGTGTCTTGGGTGCGGTTGCAGCGAGTAGCGAATTGACAGGAATCGCAAAGATTGGAACTAATTTCTACTTGGGGGAAAAATTCGCCGCCTTCTGTATAGCGCTGTCGCCAGTCGCTTAGCTGGTACAATATTTGGGTTAAATCTTGTTTTGTGCGATCGTGTTCTGTTTGGTTGTAATTAAATGTGAGTTTTTGTGGTGGTTCTTCTCCTCGCAATTGTACGAACCAGTATGTCATAGAAACTTGTTCTGGGGAATAGTCGCTGCTTTCTACTAAGACATATAAATAAAGGCGCGTTTGCCAACTTTCGGCTATCCATTGAGATTTTTGAGGGCGGGGATAGGTTTTCCAGTCGAGAATTTGGGCGGCGTTTGGTTCGGCTATTAATAAGTCGTAGATAACAGTGAATAGATAATCTTGGAAAATTAGGGTGCGGGGGTGTTCGGCTTGGCGAAAAATTTGGTCGCTATTTCCTGAATCGGCGAAAATTTCGGGCGCGGTGTTGATAAATGCTGCTACACAACGCCCCATTTCTGGGTCTTGTTGGATGATGAATTCAATGGGAAGTCCGAGTTCTCGCTGCTGCATTAACAGGTGAAAGTGGCTTCCCCACGTGAGTTTTTCTTTGTGTTCTGGGGATGCGGTGGTGGCGAGTAGTTCTAGGTAGCTATGCTGGAATTTGCGCGGGCATTCTTCGAGAATTTTGAGTTGGGTTTGGGAGATTCGGAGCATTTTTTGGGTGTGATGGTGTTAGTTTTGGGTAAGGTTTTGTTATACCGCTTATGAAAATTTTGTAACAGTTTGTGCGTCCAAATTATCTCTTGTTATGAGATGAATTAAATTAAATCATCAACATCGGTGAACAGGGCTGATAAATCTCGATAACCACTGACAACTCGAAAGATTTCTACATCCTGTCCGATCGGCATATAGAGTATAAGATAGTTATCCATCGGGAGACTGCGTAGATTTGGTAAAATCTCGTCTCGTTGTCGTCCAAGGTTGGGAAACTGAGCAATTTTGGCAAATTTTTCGTCGAGCTTGCTTAAAAAGCGATCGGCTTTATCGAGTCCCGATTGACTAGCGATGTAGTCTGCAATTTGCTCGATATCTTGAATTGCGGGTTCAGTGAGGCGAAATTGTGGAGTCATGCTTCTGATGAAGTGTAGCGCGATCGCAAGTTGGCGCGGATTTGTGACATTGCGGTTGCACCGTCTACGACTTCACCGCGTTGGGATGCTTGTTGACCAAGCAGTGCGTCTCGTTGGAGTTCTTGCAGTCGTCCTTGATAAATATCTTCCTGTTGTTCGAGGAGTTGAATGGCTGCGAGGATGACTTCGATCGCACTTTTGTATTTGCCAGTCGTGAGTTGACGCTGCACGAGGGCTTCGACTTCAGGTGACAAAACAATTTGCATGGCGCTTGAGAGGAGAAGTGTTGATTCTATTGTATGCGATTCACGATCGGGATAGCTGCGCTCGTGCGTACTTCTGTTAGATTGTTTGGAGGAAAGGACGATCTGAGTTTACTCACTCAAGACAGAATAACTTTATTATTTCACTTGTCATATAGACGCTTAACAAAAACCCTAAAAAGTGAGGTATCGAAATCACATTTATTGGAAAATCCAGGTAACATTACTTTGATTGGAAGATGTCCCGGTGGAGATTTTCTGAGAGAGTATTTGATATCAGAGTAATATATCCAATCACCCTTCACGTACCAACCAACTTTCTCAGAAAACTTCGCTTCAAACTCATTATAGCCAGAGGATATTTCATCATTAGCTTTATTGCCAACAATGCTTTCCCAAATATCCTTTTGCACACTAAAACCAAAGAGTCCTTTGCTATGTTTTACCCAGAGGTTATTTATATGATCGAGGTCTTTAATCGGTAATCTTTCAATATCACTAGCAAATAATGAGTCGAGAGAAAATAAACTAAGTTTTATTTTTTCTTTTCCTAATATTTCGAGTATAAGGTTCTCTGTTTCCTCATCAGCTTTTATCCATTCTTTAGCTTCGAGCAAGCTATCTAAGTTATGATACCTTCCCCCAACCACGGAAGTAGATTTAGCGGAAGAGGTATATTGAGAAGCAGCATATTTAATAACTTCTCTAGCTGCATCCACTTCATTATTAATTGGAGTAGACATATTATTGAAAGAATTTGCCCAGTTAACCACTCTTTTTTTGACTTTCGGGTTATTACGAGCTTTTTCTTCTAAATCTTTTGCTACTTTCTCCTCAGCTTTCTCCGCACTATATCCCTGATTTTTAAGTTGATTTATAACCTCGCGAAACTCTGCGACGACATCAGATAATTCCTGATTGGTGTTAATGTAACAACCTTGTATTTCTATATAGTCTCCCTGGATATAGTTGCCCTGAATAGATTCGTTATAATTACCAAAACCCATGTGAATATTGCGATCGCCAGTTTTGCGATTGTCTTCTAACTTCACTTTTGATTCTTGTGGAGTATTAGCACCTAAATCCCATAACAATTTAGAAGCTCCGAATATTACAACGCTAACTATCAACCTAGTTAGAGTCAGAACGCCCGTGCCAACAATCGCACAACTTATTAGTCCGAGTAATACGCTAAAGAGGTAATATCGTTGCTTTTTACTTCCTGGCAGCCTAGATATTAAAATACTGAATCTCTTAAATATTTGTCTTATTTTACCTATCATTAATTTAGCGAAATAAGCTGTTCTGCATTAATATTTAAATTCTAGGGCGAGCAGGATGCCCACCCTACAAGAGTTTGAATAAACAGGGCTGTCCATATTAAATACGCGACAGCTTATCTGTCCTTCACAGAGGAATACCTAATAATCCTAGCGCTAGCTTGAATACCCCTACCGCTGCTTCACCGATCAGACCATTGGCAGCACCATCAAGTAAATACTGTCTCAACTTGACTAAGTTGCTTCTAAATTGAGAATCATTATTAGCCTGAGACACTAAATCGCTAGCGACTTTCTGCTGAGCATCCTGTAGAGTGTACCCCTGTTTTTGAAGTTGAATTAACAATTGTTGAATTTGAGCAGTTACTTCAGATAAGTCCTGACCCATATTTATGAAATTGCTTTGTATATAATTGCCTTGGATTGATTCATTATAGTTACCCGAGCTACCCGAACCCATATAAATGTTGCGATCGCCAGCCATATCTCTAGCTCCTTAAATTTGATAGCTGTGAATAGAGAATCAAAGAGTATTATACTTAATTTCTAAAAATCCCGCCAGCATTTTAGTTATGATCTTCGTCTTCTATCGATTTTTTCTTGAAGTCTGGCAAACACAAGTTCTCCATCTGTCACTTGTCCCTTAGCAATTTGTGTAGTTCCCACTGCTATTTTCTGGCGGAGTTCATCAATGCGTTGTTTCCGTTCTCTTAAAAGTGCGATCGCTTCTCCAATTAGTTCTTCAACGCTGCCATATTTTCCGCTTTGAACTTGCGATCGAATAAACTCTTCATATTCCGGCTTTAAGACAATATTCATTGACTTGCTCCTTTAACAAACAGAAAGGTTACTGCGCGAGGGTGACATCTTTTTTAGATTAGTTTAACACAAATATCAACCTTGTCAGAGCTTTAAAGAAGAATTGTAAAACGCGAGAGTGCGCCCTTTTCCTAGCAACATTTAAAAATTCCTAATAAACTTTTGTTAGAGAGTGATTATTGAGGGTTTGATGCTTCTGACGCACCTTACTTTATTAGTCGTGGACGCATGGGTGTCTAGAAACCGGGTTTTTGCAAAAACACTCAGTTACACCACAAAAACCGCTAAAAACCCGGTTTCTTTGATTTTACGATCTTTATAAAATCGCTGTCGCCTCG
>ENA-OFCE01000205-OFCE01000205.1-metagenomes-genome-assembly--contig:-NODE-205-length-41187-cov-5.955947_pt1 | contig 41187 bp, 36 predicted proteins | sample MGYA00153388_OFCE01 | MGnify analysis MGYA00153388 | reverse complement strand
AGTGTCCAGCACCGTCACGTTACCGTACAGCTTTGCGACAAATTCTTTGGCTTTGGCGTCACCATTGCCTTGACTGCCGTACTTGCGTTTAGCGTATTCCCAGGCGGCCAGGTAGTTCCAGCGGGCACCGCCTGATGTTTTGGGGTTGGGCGTGATGACCTTGATACCGGGCTTGATCAGGTCGTCCCAGTCCTTGATGCCTTTGGGGTTGCCTTCTCGCACGACCAGCACGATGGTGGACGTGTACGGCGATGAATTATTTGGCAGCTTTTTTTGCCAGTCAGCCTTCAGCCAGCCACCGTTTTTAACCAGCGCGTCGGTATCGCCAGCCAGCGCCAGCGTAGCCACATCAGCATCCAGCCCGTCAATGATCGATCGCGCCTGCTTGCCAGAACCGCCATGCGATTGTTTGAAGGTCACGTCCTGGCCAGTCTTGGCTTTCCAGTGTTTGGCGAATGCGGCGTTGTACTCCACGTACAACTCGCGTGTCGGGTCATAAGACACATTGAGCAATGTGACGGGCTGCTGTGCAAAACCTGTCATCGTGAGGCTGGTCAGTGCACTTGCGGCTGCCAGTGCGATCAGGGTGCGGCGTTGAATCATGTTGCTTTCTTCAGGTCAAACCATGTTGAGGCTTGAATTCTGGAAGCAAACGCTTAAAACTTAAAAGAATATAAAATTACTTATATATTTCTCTCGCGTATAAAGAAGGTTTCCAGCCCTACTCGTCTTGCTCCATCGCATTGCGGTGGCGCTCTACAAACTCTTCATAGGTGTTGATTCCCCGCAATTGCAAAATGGCATTGCGCACAGCGGCCTCGACCAGCACGGCGATGTTTCGACCGGCTTCGACCTGAATAATGACTTTGCGCACCGGAATGCCCAGGACGTCCTGGTTCAGTGGCTCATAAGGAATGCGCTCGTACTCGCGCTCAAGCGTTTCGCGGCGCACCAGATGCACGATCATTTTCAAACGCATTTTGCGGCGCACTGCGGTTTCGCCAAAAATTGCCTTGATGTCGAGCAAGCCAATACCGCGCACTTCCAGCAAGTTACGCAGCAAATCGGGGCAACGTCCCTCGATGGTGGTTTGGTTGATCCGGTACAGATCAACCGCGTCATCTGCGACCAGGCCGTGCCCGCGCGAAATCAGCTCCAGCCCAAGCTCGCTTTTGCCGAGCCCCGACTCGCCGGTGATCAGTACGCCCAGCGCCAAAATATCCATGAACACGCCATGCATCGACGTGCGGTCTGCAAAGTGCTTGGATAAGTAAGCGCGCAGCACGTCGATCACGAACGCGGCTGACTCCGGAGTGGAAAACATGGGAAGCTGTGCGCGCTCACACATTGACAGCAATGTGTCGGGCGCGGTTTGCCCATCAGCCACTACCAACACGGGCGGCTCCAGCCTGATGATTCTGGCAACTCGACGGGCACACGCCTCAGGCCCGTCCTTGATCAGATAGGCAACCTCACGCTCGCCCAAAATTTGCACGCGGTACGGGTGGATGTAATTGAGGTAGCCGACCAAATCGGCGCCCGAGCGGGCTGCCCGCACCGCAACTTCGTCGAACCTGCGCTCAGACGCGCCGAGGCCAGATATCCATTCCCATTTCAGGCTGTTGCGATGGTCTTCAAAAAGAACATCGGCGCTTATTGCAGTTGGTTTCATGCGGCGAGCCTGATGCCAGGGGCTTCACTGCGCTTCGAAGCCACCAGGGTCAAGAGCTGGCCACCTGAGCCGATTGCCATGAGGAAATCAGCAAATGCAACTGGGCGGCATCGCTCGAAGATTTCATACGCTCACGCAGCACGCTGTCACCCAACAGCTCGGCAATTTCTGACAATATCTCCAAGTGCTTCTGGGTGGCAGCTTCCGGTACTAGCAGAAAAATCAGCAACGCCACGGCCTGCTCGTCCGGTGCGTCAAAGCCAATAGGCGCAGCCAACTGAAACACAGCGGCCATAGGCGCCTTGAGGCCCTTGATGCGGCCATGCGGTATGGCAACGCCGTGGCCCAAGCCGGTTGATCCCAAGCGCTCCCGCGCAAACAGGCTGTCGGTGATCAGCACACGGTTCAAGCCCTGCTGGTTTTCAAACAACAAGCCAGCGGCTTCAAATGCACGTTTTTTACTGGTAGCGTCGACGCTGACCAATACTTGGGAGGATGGAAGTATTTGCGATAAACGGTTCATGGCGCTCTTTGCATCGCTAAATTATGCACTTTGTTGCTGAGGGCGCGCGGCTGAAGTTGACATCGGCCACAAGTCGGTCGCAAAAAAGCCGCCAGTCAGGTGGCGGCTTGTTGCGCTTTCAGATTCTGCGCTTTTCAAAGAGCGGCGAAAAATGGATATCAGGAATTGAGCTCGTGGTCGCGTTTGGCGGTTACGTGGTGGTGGTCTTTTATTTTGGTTTTGTGACGTGCCACTTGCCGGGCTAGCTTGTCGGTCAGCTCGTCAACGGCGGCGTACAGATCAGCGTGCGAGCTTTCGGCAAAGATGTCCCGACCCTTTACGTGCACGTTGCACTCGGCGCGCTGCCTGCTGTCTTTTTCTTTCATGTTGTCGATCGTCAGCAGGACCTTGACATCAACTACCTGGTCAAAGTGTCGGGTAATTCTGTCAAGCTTGCTCGTTACGTAGCCGCGCAGTGCGGGGGTCACTTCGAGGTGGTGGCCGCTGATCGTCAGATTCATAAAAAGACTCCTTGGTTGGATACCTGGTGAGGGGAAGGAAGGGGTTTAAAAAAACCACCTGTTGCAAGCTCTAACCGCTTGCAACGGGTAGCGACGGAAACAACACTTTCAAATCTACTATGCGCTCGAAAGGGCGTTAGCGCAATCTTGCAGCGCAGCATAATTTGAAACTGTCTGCAATCGAAAGCGCCGTGCTCGTCGTTTGTCCATGCAAACGGGCTGAATGCCATAATTCGGCGCTACTCCCGCCACCTGAACCTACCAAGCCGCAGCCATGCTGAATATTTTTACACTTGCTAACGGTCGACTCTTTCAGGAAGAAATCGAGTCGCTGGAAGAGCTGTCAAAGTTTCAGCCGATCTGGGTGGATTTGGAGTCGCCGACGCTTGATGAAAAGCGCTGGATCAAACAGTATTACGGCTTGTCGATTCCTGAAGACGCGATGGACGAAGACATTGAGGAGTCGGCGCGCTTTTACGAAGAAGACAACGGCGAGCTGCATATTCGCTCGGACTTTCTAGTCGCCGACGACACCGAGCCGCGCACGGTGCGGGTCGCTTTTATTCTGAATTTGGTCAACGACGACTTAAAGAGCAAGGGCGTACTGTTTTCAATTCACGATGAAGACGTGCCGGTTTTCAGGCTGCTCCGCATGCGTGCTCGCCGTGCGCCGGGGCTGATTGAAGACGCCAAAGAAGTACTGCTCAAGCTGTTTGACGCCGATGCCGAATATTCGGCCGACACCCTGGAGGGTATCTACGTTGAGCTGGAAAAAGTCAGCGCCAAAGTGCTGTCTGGCGACGTTACCGACGTGCTGGCCGGCGAAGTGCTGGGCGCAATTGCCCGGCACGAAGACTTGAATGGCCGCATTCGCCGCAACATGATGGACACGCGCCGCGCTGTGAGTTTCATGATGCGCAGCAAAATGCTGTCAAGTGACCAGTTTGAAGAAGCGCGGCAAATTCTGCGTGACATTGACTCACTCGATTCCCACACGGCATTTTTGTTTGACAAAATCAACTTTTTGATGGACGCGACGGTTGGTTTTATCAACATCAATCAGAACAAGATTATCAAAATTTTCTCGGTCGCCAGTGTGGCACTGTTGCCGCCGACATTGATTGCCAGCGTCTACGGCATGAACTTCAAGGGCTTCTTCCCAGAGCTGGAATGGGCTTACGGCTATCCCTACGCGCTGGTGCTGATGATTGCGAGCGCCGTCGTGCCAATGTGGTACTTCAGGAAACGTGGCTGGTTGAAGTAAAAAACCATACCAAAACGTCAGTTTTCATACAACTAATGCCTAACGCGCATTAAATACGGGCGCTAGAAGATATTAATATGATAGCAATTCATTTGAGGCTGTGCTCATCTGCCAATCTCCCGCTGTAACCAGCAGATGCACTAAATGCAGCTTGGCCACCACCTCGCGCGGCAATACGAATGGATAAAAATCAGGCTGCCCCATACTGCGCGACATTTCATTGAGCAGCGTTGACAAGCGTGTCCAGTCGTTCAGAAAGTCAAGGAAATTTTGCGCGTCCGGGTGATCGCTTTGGTAGAGCGCATCGAGCGTGAATGGCGTGAACTCCAGGTAAGCACTGTCCATGCCCTGGGCCGCTAGCCCCAAACTGGCGGCGGTGTCAACCGTGTCTCGCATGTGCAGGTAATGTGCCCAGCACTCAGCCCAGTCTTCCCATGGGTGGCTTGACGCATAAGCGCTGACGTAATGCAGCGCCCAGTCCACTGGCGGGCCTTCGCTGTAATTTTTTTGCAGCCCAGCGGCGTAATCTTGCGTTTCATCGCCAAACAGCGCGTGAAAACCGTCCATCCATGGGGTGCCTTGTACCAGCCTGTCCCAGTAATAGTGCCCAATTTCATGGCGAAAGTGGCCCAGCAAGGTGCGGTAGGGCTCGCGCATGGCGGCGCGAATCGCTTCGCGCGCTGCGTCATCGGCTTCCAGTAAATTCAGCGTGATCAGGCCGCCATCGTGGCCGGTCATGACAGGCGGACCACCGTCGGGCGAGCGCAGCAGATCAAACGCAAGCCCGCGCTGGGGATCTTCAGTGATCAAGGACTTCACCGGCAAGCCGAGAGCCAGCAGGCTGGAAAACAGCCGACGCTTTGCCAGCTCAACGCGCCCCCACAACACACCGTTGTCTGGGTGCGCTGGATCGTTCAAATCTGGAATGGTGCGGTTCAGGCGGCAAGCCTGGCAGAGCAATTGCGCCGGGGCAACGCTCCCATTCGTGTTTGGCGCGGGCAAGGCTACCAACCAATTGCACGCCGCCGGGGTGAGCAGGTTCGCGCATCGCGTGTAGCTTTGTACAAAGTTCTCGGCTTGGAGATCTCCTTGGCCTTGGCCTTGGCCTTGGCTTTGCGATTGGCTTTGCAGCTGCGGTTGCGGCTCGGTTTGCGTCTGCCACACCACCCAGGTGCCTTCAACTGCTCCACGCCGCAGTGGAGTCAAAATGGCAAGCCGGGTTTCGTAGCCCAGCGGCGCACCGCAGGCCAGACACGCGCTGTTTCTAAAAAAAACCGGACAGCCGCACTGGCAACGGTACGCGCGGCCAACCAGCGTTGGCAAATGGGAAGTTAACATCACCCCGAATTATCATGGGCGATCGCTGCGTCAAATCATGGTGCGCCAAATCCCCACCGCCCAAGGAGAAATATGCCTACTTACCACGTCGAAATGATGGAAGGTCGAACCGTTGAACAAAAGAAAAAACTGGTTGCAGAGATCACCCGCGTCAGTGTGGAAATTTTGGGTGGCGTAGCCGATTCGGTAGACGTGATCATCACCGACGTCAAACGCGAAAACTGGGCCACTGGCGGCAAGCTGTGGTCCGAGCCGCGCGATTAGACCAGGCGACCAACCGGCATGTGCCAATTATTGGGCATGAACTGCAACGCCCCAACCGACGTGACCTTCAGCTTTCGCGGCTTTGCCCAGCGCGGCGGCAATACCGACCACCATACTGACGGCTGGGGGATTGCATTTTTTGAGGGTAACCAGGACGACGAGAACAAAGGGGACAGGGGCCTGCGCCATTTTGTCGATCACCAAAGTGCGTGTTCGTCGCCCGTGGCGGAGCTGATCAGCCGCTACCCGATCAAAAGCCGCAACGTCATCTCGCACATTCGCAAAGCCACGCAAGGCCGGGTCGCCCTAGAAAACTGCCACCCTTTTGTGCGTGAGCTGTGGGGCCGCTACTGGGTGTTTGCCCACAATGGCGACTTGGGCAGCTTTGCCCCGCGCCTGCATGGAAGCTTTAAACCGGTAGGCGCAACCGACAGCGAGCGCGCGTTTTGCTGGATCATGCAAGAGCTGGCCAAGTCCCATGCCGATGTGCCCAGCGTGGCTGAACTGACGCTGACCCTGCGCGAGCTGGCAACACAAATTGCACCGTTCGGTACATTTAATTTCTTACTCAGCAACGGCCAAGCGCTGTGGGCGCATGCGTCAACCAAACCTGATTCGCAGCGCCTGTACTACGTTGAGCGCAAGCACCCGTTTGCGCATGCCACCCTGAGCGATGAAGATGTCAGCGTAAATTTTGCTGACCACACCAGCACAAGTGACAAGGTGGCGGTAGTGGTCAGCGCACCACTCACGACCAATGAAAGCTGGACGGCTTTTGCGCCGGGCGCTTTGCTGGTGTTTGAAAGCGGCGCGTTGTCTGCGGCTTAGGTTTGCGTTAAAGCCGCTTCCAGCGCATCCACAAACATCGCTGCCACATCAAAACCAGCCTGGTCAAAAATCTCTTGAAAGCACGTTGGGCTGGTCACGTTGATCTCGGTCACGCAGTCGCCAATCACGTCAATGCCTGCCAGCAGCAGGCCGCGCGCTGCCAGCACTGGGCCAATGGCATTGGCAATTTCAAGGTCGCGTGTGGACAGCGGTTGCGCCACGCCTTTGCCGCCCACCGCCAGGTTGCCACGCACTTCGGTGCCCTGCGGAATACGCGCCAGACTGAAGGGCACAGGCTTGCCGCCAATCACCAGAATGCGCTTGTCGCCCTTGGTGATTTCAGGCAAAAACTTTTGCACCATCACGCTTTGTGCGCCGTCCTTGTTCAGCGTTTCAATCATGCTGCCCAGGTTCAAGCCGTCTTCTTTGACCCGAAAAATCCCCATGCCGCCCATGCCGTCGAGCGGCTTCAAAATAATGTCTTTGTGTTTGGCATGAAAGCGGCGGATGTCGGCCGCGTCGCGCGTCACCAGCGTGGGGCCAATGAACTGCGGGAATTCCAGGATGGCGAGTTTCTCCGGGTGGTCGCGCAAGGCACGCGGCTTGTTGAAAACTTTTGCGCCCTCGCGTTCAGCATGCTCCAGCAGGTGCGTGCTGTAAAAAAACTCGCTGTCAAAAGGTGGGTCTTTGCGCATCACCACCGCGCCAAAGTCTTTTAGCGCCTGTGGCCGCTCATTGGGGTGCGCCTGCTTGGCCATGAACCAGTTTTTAGCCTCGCCTGTCAGGCTGATATCCCGGACAAAAGCAGTAACGTTTTCACCCTGTTGCCACCGGATGTCTTTGGTCTCGCATGCAGCCAATGTGTGGCCGCGTTTTTGCAGCTCTCGCATCATGGCAAAAGTGGTGTCTTTGTAGATTTGAAATGACTCAAGCGGGTCAGCAACGAAAAGTATTTGCATGGCGGTCTTTTTATGGGTTTGGGGCTTTGGCTTGCCCGTATTGTTGTACAAACAGCGCCACCGCGCCTGCCATCACGCCCCAGAAGGCCGAGCCAATGCCCGCAATCACCACACCCGACAAGGTCACCAAAAACGTAATCAGTGCGGCCTCGCGGTATGACTCGTCTTTAACCGCTGCGGCCAAGCCGGCGCCTATGGTGCCTAGCAAAGCCAACCCGGCAATGGCTGCCACCAATTCTTTAGGGAACGCGGCCAGCAGGCTGGTGACAGCCGCGCCGCACACGCCAACACCCAAGTAGATCGCGCCGCAAGTCACTGCGGCGGTATAGCGTTTGTCTGGGTCAGTGTGCGCTTCTTTGCCCATCACGATGGCTGCGGTAATGGCACTGAGGTTGAGCGCGAAAGCGCCGAAGGGTGCAAGTACCAGCGTGGCCAGACCCGTCATGGTGATGACTTTCGAGACTGGAATTTGTCCTTCGTAACCAGCTGCCTGAATAGCAGCCACACCAGGCAGGTTTTGCGACGCCATGGTCACCACGAACAGCGGAATCGCCATGCTTACCACCGCAGCGAACGAAAACTGCGGCATGACGAATACCGGCGAAGTGAAGCTGAAAGAGACTGCCGACCACGCCAGTTGGCCACGGGATGCAGCAAAAACAACGCCCGCAAGCAAGGTGAATACGACCGCATAGCGCGGTGCCACTCTGCGGCCCAGCAAGTACACGCCCAGCATGGTCAACACCAACGGTAGCGCGGTTTGCGCTGCCGCAAATCCTTGCAATCCAAAGCGTGTCAGCACGCCTGCCAACAAAGCAGATGCAATGGCTACCGGAATGCGGTTCATCAATTTTTCAAACCAGCCAGTCACTCCGGAAAGTGTGATTAATACCGCGCTGACCATGAACGCCCCTACAGCGTCGGCCATGCTGAAGCCGCCCGCCAAACCCGCTGTAGCCAACACGGCGGCACCGGGGGTTGACCAGGCGATCATGATGGGTTTTTTTAACCAAAGCGATGGAACCACGGTGCACAAGCCCATGCCAATGCCAAGCGCAAACATCCACGATGCGATTTGCGCGGGTGTAGCGTTAAAAGCCAGCGCCGCCTGAAAAACGATGGCAACCGAAGATGTGAAACCCACCAGCACTGCGACGAAGCCTGCAGTAAAAGCACTTGGGCTGAGATCTTTGAAAAATTGCATGCGGTGATTTTGGCAGGCTGCGCAGGCGCATCGGGTTAGTGCCGCCCACGGCTGGAGCATGCAGGAGCAGCAGGAACGTTGTTGTGGTCAAGTTTAATGACTAAAAGTAGCCGCAGCCCAATGGAAATAGGTGCGAGCAGCTCCTATTTTTATACCGACTTGAGAAAATTTCCAGCGATTGCGAGAGCGTATTTACTGGCGACTTGTTCGATAAAGCGTGGAAAATCTACCTGCGCGGTGTGGTCCGCGCGGTGTGAAATGGTGCGCACAGCAGCAAACGGTACGCAGTAGTCAGCGCAGACTTGGGCCACTGCAGCGCCTTCCATTTCTACCGCCAGCACGAGGTGGCCGTCGGCGCGCAATGCGGCGCGCAGGGCGCTGGACTCGCTGGCGCCAGAAACGAATCGGTCGCCACTGGCGATCAGGCCCGCGTGGATTGCAGCCACCGGAAACAAGCCCACAAACTCGGGCTTCGCCAGCGTGCTGCGACCAGCTTGCAGCAGCTGCTCTGTCATCGCCGGGTCGCTGGCGAAACGGGTAGTTCCATACAGCGGTACTTCAAAGCGCTTGAAAAGCGGCGATGCGTCCATGTCGTGTTGCATAAACTCTTGGCCCACCACCACATCACCCACACTGACACCAGGTGCGAGTCCGCCAGCGACGCCAGTAAATACCATGCAGCCAGCGCCAAAGCGTTCAATCAGCGTGGTGGCGGTGGTGGCCGCTGCCACCCTGCCGATTTTTGGCAATGCCAGTACAACACGTTGGCCGTGCAATTCGCCCCGCCAGAAATCACAGCTGGCATGGTTGGTTTTTTAGGCGTTTTGCAACAGCTCGACCAGTCCGTACTGCTTTTCTGGCAGCGCACTCAATATGGCAATAGGGGCATTTTTTTCTGAGGCGGCATGTTTCACTTACCTATTTTGCCCATAAAAAAAGGCAGCCCAAGCTGCCTTTTCTCAAGCAACGCGTGCTTTATTTTTTGTCGCGCAACTCACGGCGCAAAATTTTGCCAACGGGGGTTTTGGGCAATTCAGCGCGAAACTCCACCACCTTGGGCTGCTTGTAGCCGGTGAGGTTTTCCTTGCAGAAAGCGCGTACGTGGGCTTCCGTCAAGGCATCACTTTTCTTGACAATCACCAGCTTGACGGCTTCGCCAGATTTTTCATCAGCCACGCCTACGCAGGCGCATTCCATCACGCCTTCAAGCTTGCCCACCACGTCTTCAATCTCGTTCGGGTAGACATTGAAGCCGCTGACCAGAATCATGTCTTTTTTGCGGTCAACAATCTTGAAGTAGCCCTGGTCGTCGAGGATGCCGACGTCGCCAGACTTGAAGTAACCATCGGCCGTCATCACGTTGGCGGTTTCATCGGGGCGCTGCCAGTAACCAGCCATCACCTGCGGGCCCTTGATGGCAATCTCACCGGGCTGGCCCTGCGGTACCTCGTTGCCTTCGTCGTCCAGCAACTTGAGCCAGGTACCAGGAATTGGCACGCCAATCGTGCCGGTAAAAGCTTTGCTATTGGTCGGGTTGCAGCTGGCAGATGGTGAGGTCTCGCTCAGGCCGTAGCCTTCGCAAATCGGGCAACCGGTTTTCTCCAGCCACAACTTGGCGACTGCGCTGGTTACGGCCATGCCGCCACCCAGCGAGATTTTCAGCTGCGACCAGTCCACCGTGTTGAAGTCTGGATGGTTGGCCAAGCCGTTAAACAGCGTATTGACGGCTGGGAAGCTGTTGACCTTGTGTTTGGCCAACTCTTTCAGCACTGCGGGAATATCACGGGGGTTGGGGATCAAAATGTTTTTGCCCCCTGTGCGCATGCCCAGCATCATGTTCACAGTAAATGCAAAGATGTGATACAGCGGCAACGCGCACACATACACGGGCTGTACTCCCGGTTGCATGCTCGCCATGGCAGGACCGTTCCAGGCCTCAGACTGCAACACATTTGCAATGACGTTGCTGTGCAGCAGAACGGCACCTTTTGACACGCCAGTGGTGCCGCCGGTGTACTGCAAGACAGCAACGTCGGTCGGCTTGATATCGGGGCGCTTGAGCGTAGCGCGCGTACCCTGCGCAAGCGCGTCGTTAAAGCGCACTGCGCCGGGCAGGCTGTAGGCAGGTACGACTTTTTTGACGCTGCGCAGTACGTAATTGACCAGCGCGCCTTTGAGCAAACCCAGGCGGTCGCCAACAGCGCACAACACCACATGTTTCACCGGCGTTTTCGCAACACACTGCTCCAGCGTGTTTGCAAAGTTTTCAATGATGACAAGGGCCTTGGCCCCGGAATCTTTGAGCTGGTGCGCAAGCTCACGCGGGGTGTACAGCGGATTGACGTTCACCACCACAAAACCAGCACGCAAAATACCAGCCACCGCAACCGGGTACTGCGGCACGTTGGGCATCATGATGGCAACACGGTCGCCCTTGGCTAACCCCAGGCCCTGCAAGTAAGCGCCGAAGGCAACCGACAAACTGTCGGTTTCGCCAAAGCTGATGTTTTTGCCCATAAAGCTGTACGCCACCTTGCTGGCGTTCTTTTTAAAACTTTCTTCCATCAACGCCACCAGCGATGGGTACTGCGTGGTGTCAATGTCTGCTGGTACGCCGGCTGGGTAGGCTTTAAGCCAAGGGCGCTCAAGGGTGGCTGCGGTCATGTTTATCGTTTCCGGTTCAGTGTTTACCTGGCAAAAGTCGTGCGCGATACGCTTGACCCGATCAACTTATTCAATCGCCTTACCCATGTCTTCAATGACTTTTTTCGCATCACCAAACACCATCATGGTTTTGTCCATATAAAACAGCTCGTTGTCCAAACCTGCATAGCCTGCAGCCATCGAACGCTTGTTGACAATCACGGTTTTGGCTTTGTAAGCTTCCAGAATTGGCATGCCGTAGATCGCGCTGCCCTTGACGTGCGCCGCCGGGTTGACCACGTCGTTGGCGCCCAAAATAATCGCCACGTCGGCCTGGCCAAACTCGGCGTTGATGTCTTCCATTTCATGCACCTGGTCGTATGGCACCTCGGCCTCGGCCAGCAGCACGTTCATGTGGCCGGGCATGCGGCCCGCTACCGGGTGAATCGCGTATTTGACGGTAATGCCGCGCTCGGTCAGTTTGGCAGCCAGCTCTTTGACGGAATGCTGCGCGCGCGCTACTGCCAGGCCGTAGCCCGGCACGATGATGACGGTTTCAGCATTGCCCAAAATAAAGGCCGCATCGTCAGCCGAGCCGGACTTGACCGGGCGCTGCTCTTTGCTGCCCGTAGTAGCGGTTGCTGCCTCGCCGCCGAACCCGCCCAAAATCACATTGAAGAACGAGCGGTTCATCGCCTTGCACATGATGTAGCTCAAAATCGCGCCCGATGAGCCCACCAGAGAACCCGCAATGATCAGCATCGAGTTGTTCAGGCTAAAACCAATACCCGCCGCCGCCCAGCCGGAATAGCTGTTGAGCATCGACACCACCACCGGCATGTCTGCGCCACCAATCGGGATGATGATCAATACTCCCATCACAAAGGCCAGTGCCAGCATGGCGAAGAACGCGTTCCAGTTGCCGGTAAAGCTGAACACCAGACCAAGGCCGAGCATGATCAAACCCAGTGCTAAATTGAGCATGTGCTGGCCAGCAAAAGTGACCGGCGCACCTTGAAACAACCTGAACTTGTATTTGCCGCTGAGCTTGCCAAACGCAATCACTGAGCCGCTAAAAGTGATAGCTCCAATCGCCGCACCCAGAAACAGCTCAAGCCGGTTGCCAAATGGAATTGGCTCGCCCTTTGCCGCAATGTTGAAAGCATACGGCTCGGCCACGGCGGCCACCGCAATGAACACGGCAGCCAAACCAATCATGGAATGCATGAACGCCACCAGCTCAGGCATTTTGGTCATCTCAACCCGCTTGGCCATCAGCGTGCCTGCGGCACCGCCCACCACCAACGCGGCCAGCACATAGCCCATAGCAGCAAATTTGCCGCCTGAAAGTTCAACGATCAACGCGCCGGTAGTCAGCACGGCAATCGCCATGCCGACCATGCCAAACAAATTACCGCGCAGCGATGTGGTGGGGTGACTCAGGCCTTTGAGGGCTTGTATAAAAAAGACAGAAGCCACCAAATACAGCAGCGTGACGATGTTCATGCTCATTTGGCAGCTCCTTCAGCGGCTGGCGCCTTCTTTTCTTTTTTCTTGAACATCTCCAGCATTCGGCGCGTGACCAAAAACCCACCAAACACATTGACGGCTGCCAGCACCACGGCCAAAAACCCCATGGTCTTGCCAAGGGGCGTCTCCGTCAGCGCAGCGGCCAACATGGCACCCACGATCACGATGGCGGAAATGGCGTTCGTCACTGCCATCAGCGGCGTGTGAAGCGCGGGCGTGACTGTCCACACCACGTGGTAGCCCACGTAGATGGCCAGGACAAAGATGATGAGATTAAGGATGGTGGGTGACACGGCTTCCATGAGCTTCTCCAAAAAACGATTCGGTTAATTTATTTTCGCTTGACGTCGCCGCCCTGCGTCATCAGGCAAGCGGCCACGATGTCGTCGGCCATGTCGATGTTCAAAGCGCCTTCTTTGGTGATGATGAGCTTTAAAAAGTCGAGCAGGTTTCTAGCGTACAGCGCGCTGGCGTCTGCTGCTACCAGCGACGCAATGTTGGTCTCGCCAATCAAGGTCACTCCGTACTTCACCACAGTTTTTCCGGGTTCGGTCAGTGGGCAGTTGCCGCCTTGCGGCGCGGCCAAGTCGACAATTACGCTGCCCGGCTTCATGGCTTTGACCATCTCTTCGGTCACCAGCACAGGCGCTGCGCGACCGGGAATAAGAGCCGTGGTGATCACGATGTCGGCATTGGCCACGCGCTTGGCCACTTCAGCCTTTTGCCGGGCCAGCCAGCTTGGCGGCATGGGCTTGGCGTAGCCACCCACGCCAACAGCGGCTTCACGCTCTTCATCGGTTTCATACGGTACGTCGATGAACTTGCCACCGAGGGACTCGACTTGCTCTTTCACGCTCGGGCGCACGTCGCTGGCTTCAATCACCGCACCTAAACGCTTTGCGGTGGCAATAGCTTGCAAGCCTGCTACGCCAACCCCCAAAATTACAACCCGAGCGGCTTTGACGGTGCCTGCAGCGGTCATCAGCATCGGCATAAAGCGCTGGTAAGCATCGGCCGCCATCATCACGGCTTTGTAGCCTGCAATATTGGCTTGCGATGACAGCACATCCATGCTTTGCGCCCGGCTGGTGCGCGGCGCGGCTTCAAGCGCAAATGACGTGAGCTGGGCTTTGGCCATGCGCTGCAAGCCTTCTGCGTCAAACGGGTTGAGCATGCCCACCATCACGCTGCCGCTTTTGACATGCGGCATTTCGGCATCCAGCGGGCAACGCACTTTGAGCACGATGTCTGCGGCATAAGCACCGGCGGCATCGGTCATTTCAGCCCCAACCGCCACATACGCATCGTCAGGCACGCTTGCACCAACACCTGCGCCGGTTTGCACCCGAATCGTGTGGCCGAGAGCTTTGAGTTTTTTGGCCGTTTCCGGCGTGATGGCGACGCGCGTTTCGCCGTCAATGATTTCGGCGGGTACCCCAATCAGCATGGGTTTCTCCTCAGGTGAACGTTGGTTTTGTAAAGCTGCCCAGCGATAAAGTGGCAACCGTCTCTATTGCCTTTGAGCTTAACCGAGATTTCCGCTTCTACTTAACAGGTAATCCATGGGGTAAGGAGTGGTTTTCGCAGCGTAGTTCCCGCCTTACCCGCTCCACCAAACAGGGGCCGCGGATCTGGCTTCGCCGGTCCGCAGGCGCAGCGGCCCCCTTGGGAGGCAGGGCGCTACAGGCAGTGAGCAACCGTGGCGACATCCCCGCTCCACCAAACAGGGGCCGCGGATCTGGCTCCGCCAGTCCGCAGGCGCAGCGGCCCCCTCGGGGGGCAGCGCATTACACGAAGTGAAAAGCGTGGGGGCCCTACTTACTGGTTGGCATCACGAATTCTGCCCCCTTGCCAATACTTTCAGGCCAGCGCTGCATGATGGATTTTTGCTTGGTGTAGAAGCGCACGCCTTCTTCGCCGTACGCATGCGTGTCGCCAAAAAGACTCTTTTTCCAGCCGCCAAAGCCGTGCCAGGCCATGGGTACTGGAATCGGCACATTGATGCCGACCATACCGACCTGAATACGGCGGCTAAATTCACGCGCTACGTTTCCGTCACGGGTAAAGCAGCTCACACCGTTGCCAAACTCGTGCGCGTTGATGAGGTCAACCGCTTCTTTCAAGTCCTTCACGCGCACGCAGCCCAGCACCGGGCCAAAAATCTCTTCTTTGTAGATCCTCATGTCGGGTGTGACATGGTCAAACAGGGTGCCGCCCATCCAGAAGCCGTTTTCGCAACCGCTACCTGCATCCTTACCCGTGAAGGTACGCCCATCTACCAGCAGCGTTGCGCCTTCTTCAACGCCCAAGTCGATGTAACCTGTGATGCGCTTGTGTGCAATGCTGGTGACGATCGGCCCCATTTCAGCATCCAGATTCACGCCGTTTTTAATCACCAGCGCTTTGGCACGTGCGGCCAGCATGGGCACCAGTTTGTCGCCCACGTCGCCGACCAGCACGGCCACTGATATGGCCATACAGCGCTCTCCGGCTGAGCCGTAGCCCGCGCCAATCAACGCATCCACCGCTTGCTCCAGGTCGGCATCGGGCATCACCACCATGTGGTTTTTAGCGCCGCCCAGCGCCTGCACGCGCTTGCCGTGGTGCGCGCCCGTCTCGTAAATATAGTTGGCAATCGGTGTGGAGCCGACGAAGGATATGGCCTTGACGTCAGGGTTTGCCAAGAGCGCATCCACTGCTTCTTTGTCGCCCTGCACCACGTTGAACACGCCGTCTGGCAAACCCGCTTGCGTGAGCAACTCGGCCATGAACAGACTTGCGCTTGGGTCAATCGGGCTGGGTTTCAAAATGAAGGTATTGCCCGCAGCAATCGCGACCGGAAACATCCACATTGGCACCATCACCGGAAAGTTAAACGGCGTGATGCCGGCCACCACACCCAGGGCTTGGCGCAGCGTCCAGTTGTCAATGCCGGTGCTGACCTGGTCGGTAAAGTCGCCTTTGAGAAGTTGCGGTATGCCGCAGGCGAACTCAATGATGTCGATGCCGCGCGACACCTCTCCCTGCGCATCGGTAAACACCTTGCCGTGCTCAGCGGTGATCATGTGGGCGAGCTTGTCTTTGTGGATGTTGACCAGCTCTAAAAACTTGAACATAACGCGTGCGCGGCGCAGCGGCGGCGTGTCGGCCCAGGCGGGGAAGGCAGCTTGCGCCTTGGCAACGGCCGCGTCGACATCACTTGCGCTGGCCAGTGCGACATGACCTGTGACCGCGCCAGTTGCCGGGTTGAATACGCTCTGGCTGCGGCCAGACGTGCCAGCGTCGGCGGCGCCATTGACGAAATGACCGATAGCGGGAGCGGTGGCTGAGGCGATTACCGGCATGAAATTCCTTCGTAGGCAGCAAATAAGAGAGCGCTGAAAGGCAACTACACCTGTTCAAGCCACTGAGTTTAGTGTGAATGCCGCCCGCTTGCCCGCACAGCCAAGCGGCGGCAGCGCCAGATTTTTGGTGTGATAATCTGCCTCGGCTGCCAACAAACAGCTATTAAATTAGTAGCTACTTGCGCCCATATTTGCTGATTAGAAGTTCTTTTTTAACCTAGAGTTTTTGCCTTGACTGCCCCGATACCGATTTTTATGACAAGACACTTCAAACCCAGCGTGACCGTAGCCGCCGTGATTGCCAAGGACTTTAATGGGGTGCAGAAATTTCTGCTGGTCGAGGAAGAAACGCGCGACGGCTTAAAACTCAACAACCCCGCAGGCCACCTTGACCCTGGCGAAAGCTTGAGCGAAGGCTGCGCCCGCGAAACGCTGGAAGAAACCGCTTACCACTTCACGCCAACTGCCATAGTGGGTGTGTACATGTCGCGCTTTCAACGCGCCGAGGCCGATGCGCCGGGCGGGCAAGAAGATATTACTTATCTGCGATTTGCGTTTTGCGGCTTGCTGGGCGCGCACGTGCCGGGCCAAGCGCTGGACATGGGCATTGTGCAGGCGGTGTGGTTGACGGCTGACGAGATCAGGGCGTGTGTTGACTTACACCGCAGCCCGCTGCTGTTGACTTGTATGGAAGATTATTTGCGTGGGCAGCGGTTTCCTTTAGCTTTGGTGACTACGGATATTTCTGTGTTTTCTTGTTGAATTGGGCTTCGGCGCTCTTAATTCGGGCGTCAATAGCTCTTTAGCTAATAGCGGCTCGCCTTCGTTGAGAGTGCCGGGTGTAGCCCGGCAAACCCCGCAAGGTAAAACGCTATTAAATAGAGAGCTGCTCGCGCCCGAATCAAAAGCGCCAAACCCCAAAACGGCATTAAACCCGATAATCAATCCATGCCCAAAGCAAAACAACGCGTAGTAGTCGGTCTGAGCGGCGGCGTTGACTCCGCCGTCACCGCGCATTTGCTCAAGCAACAAGGCCACGAAGTCATCGGCATCTTCATGAAAAACTGGGAGGGAGATGATTCAGATGAATTTTGTTCGTCAAATGTTGACTTCATCGACGCCGCCGCAGTCGCCGACGTGTTGGGCATTGAAATTGAACACGTCAACTTTGCTGCCGACTACAAAGACCGGGTGTTCGCCGAATTCTTGCGGGAATACGAAGCAGGCCGCACGCCCAACCCCGATATTTTGTGCAACGCCGAGATCAAATTCAAAGCTTTTTTAGACCACGCGATGCGCCTCGGTGCAGAAAAAATCGCAACCGGACACTACGCCCGCGTGCGGTTGAATGAATCAACCCACTTGCATGAGCTGCTGAAAGGCCTGGACCCCGCCAAAGACCAGAGCTACTTTTTGCATCGGCTGAACCAGGCGCAGTTGTCAAAAACGCTTTTCCCTGTCGGCGAGTTGAAAAAGACCGATGTACGCCGCATTGCCGATGAGATTGGTCTGCCGAACGCGAAGAAAAAAGACTCAACAGGCATTTGCTTCATTGGCGAGCGGCCGTTCAGGGATTTTTTAAACCGCTACATCGCCAAAATTCCGGGCCCGATCAAAAGCGATACGGGCCGCGTGGTGGGCGAGCATGTGGGCCTGTCGTTTTACACCCTCGGCCAGCGGCAGGGGCTGGGCATTGGCGGGGTTAAAGCGAAAGGCGCAGCACTCAAAGCCATACAAGCCAGTGGCCAGCGCGGCGTGGGCGAACACGAGCCGTGGTTTGTTGCCCGCAAAGACATGGACACGAATATTCTGTGGGCCGTTCAGGGCCATGACCACCCATGGCTGCAATCGACCGAACTCACTGCGCAAGACTGCAGCTGGGTGGCAGGCAGCGCGCCCGCGCCAGGCATGCTGGCGGCCAAAACCCGGTATCGCCAGGCAGACGCACCATGCCAACTGGTCAAAGCCGACAACGCTGAATGTGAGCTGGTTTTTCAAGAGCCCCAGTGGGCGGTCACTCCGGGCCAGTCGGCTGTGCTGTATGACGGTGATGTGTGCCTGGGCGGCGGCGTAATTGCTTCAAGCAACGTGCAAAACACACTAAAGTAGCTGTTTTTGCGCTTTTTTGATGCCAAATAGGCCTATAGCGCAATAAATACAGGCGCAAAAAGCTACATATTTAATAGCAAAATAACTGCGTTGGTGACTTAAAACGGAATGTCGTCGTCCATGTCGTCAAAGCCACTGGCGGCTTTGGCCGCGGCTGGCTTTGCCGCTGCTGGGCGGGCAGCAGGTGATGCTGGGCGCGGGGCGCTGTAGTTGCTGCCGCCACCATCATCACCTCCACCGCCGCCCATGCCCTGGCGGCCACCGAGCATTTGCATCTGGTCGGCACGAATTTCAGTGGTGAATTTTTCAACGCCGTCTTTGTCGGTCCACTTGCGCGTTCGCAGGCTGCCTTCTACGTACACCTGTGAGCCTTTTTTCAGATACTGGCCCACAATTTCAGCCAGGCGACCATTGAAGTTGATGCGGTGCCACTCGGTGGCTTCTTTCATCTCGCCAGTGGTTTTGTCTTTCCACTTGTCGGTGGTAGCAATGGAGACGTTGGCGATCTGGTCGCCGTTTGGGAAGCTGCGCATCTCGGGGTCTTTACCCAAGTTGCCGACGATGATGACTTTATTGATGGAGGCCATGGCGCGTTCCTTAAAGGTGCTAAACACGGCAGCAACCTGTACTGCCGACACAAAAGGCCCGAAGGCCAGGGTATCAGTTTAACGCCCTGCCCAGAACGCGCCGCGCCCCGCTTCATCAGGCTATCGTCACGCCGCCCGCTGCGGCCACCGTCACGGTTTTGCCCACAGCGGCTGTGTAGGTGGTTGTTTTGACCGTGTTGGTGTAGATAAATTCGCCCTTCACCGCACTGCTGGTCACGGTCATCATCACGTAGCCGCGCCGAATCGTGTCGGCGTAATTCAAATCGTCAATCAAGCCCAAACCCGCGCCGATCGCCGCTGCACCAAGTTGCGGTACCAGCGCGCTGCCGTCCAGCGAGCTGGCCAGGCCACCCAGACCAGCGGATTCAAAACCTGGCGCAGTGACGGATGCCGTGGCAAACTCCACCCCAACTTTTTCGCCAGCCAATGTCGTCAAGCTGGTGAACCAGCCGTTGTGCGAGTCGCCTGACAGCACGACCAGCTTTTTGCCCTGCGCCTTGATGGTTTGCAAAATCGCCTCGCGGTTGGAAGGGTAGCCGTCCCACGCATCGAGGTTGTAAGGCAGGCGCGGGTTGGTGGCGGGGTTCAGCAACCCGGCTTGCGCTGGGGTCAGTGCAGCAGCGCCGGCGGCAGCGCGCGTGGCCTTGGCGCCGAGGTAAGCGCCGATAGCCGCTTGCACCGCAGCACCCGAAGCCGCGCTGGGGTTGGCAGTAGCAGCGCCTTGGGCTTGCAGAACCGAGCCCGGCAGCCACATGCGGGCCATGATGTCCTGGTTGCCCAAAATTTGCCATGTTGCGGTCGATGCTGCTGTGCCTGTGGTCAACCAGTTTTGCTGCTCGGCGCTGATCATCCGGCGCGACGCATCGCTGCGCACGCCAGCTGCGTTCGGCGTCAAGCCAGCAACGTAGCGGCCTAGGCCGCCGTCGGCGTCGCCAAAGCTGTCGTACTGGCGGTCACGCCCTTCAATGCGGGTGTCCAGCATGTGCAGGGTGAACAGCGCGCCAAAGTCAAAACGGCGATAAATCTTCAACAGGTTAGCGGCATCAGGCGCGCGAATCGGCATCCATTCATGGTAAGCCTGTGCGGCGGTGTTTTTGCGTACCGTCCAGTCTCCCTGCGTGGCGGAATTGTGGTTTTGCGCGCCGCCCACCCAAGCGTCGTTGGTAAATTCATGGTCGTCCCACACGGTGATCCACGGCATCTTGGCGTGCAGCGCTTGCAGGTTTTTATCCGATTTGTACTGCGCGTGGCGCGTGCGGTAGTCGCTCAAGCTGACGATGTCGCCAACCGGGCTGACGACCCTGCCCAGGCTGACGGCGGTGGTGCCATTCAAAGCATCGGTGTTGCCGAATTTGTTGGGCTCTGCGCCGTATTCATAGATGTAGTCTCCCAAATGCACGGCGTACTGCGCATCCGACCTGGCAGCGGCGTCATACACATTGAAAAAACCGTTGGAATACAGCGAGCAGGAAAACACTGCAAATTTGACCGACGCAGTGTTGCTGGCAGGCAGCGTCCGGGTGCTGCCGACTACCGAAGTGGTCCCCACGGCGTCTTTAAAACGGTAGAAGTAGCTCGCGCCAGCCGTGAGTTTGGTGGCGTCTACTTTGGCCGTGAAGCCCGATGTTTCAATGGCTTGCACGGTGCCTGAATTCACGACGGTTTTAAAGTCAGCATCGCTGGCGATTTCCCACGTGAGCGCGACGGGCTCGTTACTGCCCAGCACTTTGGCATGCGTCCACAAAATAACGCTGGTCGCCAGCGGGTCGCCGCTGGCCACGCCGAAATTGAATTCTGCTGGTTTGGCTTGCGGCACCGACACGCCGGGGTCGTCCGAGCCGCCGCAAGCAGCCAGCGAACTGCTGATGGCGACTGCAGCTGCGGTCGAGGTGGTTTTGACTAGAAAATCGCGGCGATTGCTGTTTTGGGTCATAAGGGCGCTCCGGGTTGAAAACCACGATTTACTGCTACTTATATGACGCGCCCGTGAAACCCGACTGCCCCGGTATGATGGAGAGTTACCCTCGACAACCGCCCATCTTGAACTCGCCCAACGACAGTAAATACCTCGCCAACGTGTTGGCTCAGCAGCGGATCAGCATTCGCGGCGCGCGCACGCACAACCTGAAAAATATCGACCTGGATATTCCGCGAAATCAGTTAGTGGTGATCACGGGTTTGAGCGGCTCAGGCAAGTCGTCACTTGCTTTTGACACGCTGTACGCCGAAGGCCAGCGCCGCTATGTGGAAAGCCTGAGCACCTACGCCCGGCAGTTTTTGCAATTGATGGACAAGCCCGATGTGGACATGATCGAGGGCCTGTCGCCTGCGATTTCGATTGAGCAAAAAGCCACGTCGCACAACCCGCGCTCGACTGTGGGTACGGTGACGGAGATTCACGACTACTTGCGCCTGCTGTTCGCCCGCGCGGGCACACCTTTTTGTCCTGGGCATGACTTGGCATTGCAGGCGCAAAGCGTGAGTGAAATGGTGGACACCGTGCTGGCCCTGCCCGAAGACACCAAGTTGATGATCCTGGCGCCCGTGGCGCGTGAGAAAAAAGGCGAGTTCGTTGAGCTGTTTGCCGAGATGCAATCGCAGGGCTACGTGCGTTTTCGGGTCGATGGCGCAAGCTATGAGTTTGACGAGTTGCCAAAACTCAAAAAAACCGAAAAACACAATATTGATGTCGTGATTGACCGCATCAAAGTCAAAGCCGACATGCAGCAACGCCTGGCTGAAAGCTTTGAAGCCGCGCTGCGTTTGGCTGATAGCAAAGCTATTGCGCTGGAAATGGACCCCAGCACCGTTCAAGGTGCTGGTTTCGGTCTTTTGAAGGAGCACTTGTTCAGCGCCAAATTCTCTTGCCCGGTGTGCAGCTATTCGCTGGCTGAAATGGAGCCACGCCTGTTCTCCTTCAACTCGCCGGTGGGCGCGTGCCCCAGCTGCGATGGCTTGGGACACAAAGAGTTTTTTGACCCGGCACGCATCGTGGCCTTCCCGTCGCTGAGCCTGGCCAGCGGAGCTGTGAAGGGCTGGGACCGGCGCAATGGCTACTATTTTTCAATGCTGGAAAGCCTGGCCAAACATTACGGGTTTGACATAGAAACCGCGTTTGAAAGCCTGCCAGCCAATGTGCAGCAGGTGGTCCTGCACGGCTCGGGTACGGAAGAAATCAAATTCTCATACGTTATGGATTCGGGTAGGTCAGAGCCGCCGGGCCGCCCCAAGGCGGAACCGCCCCCCGCGGGGGGAAGCGAAGCGCGGGGGGGACAATATTCGCAGGGTAAAAAAATCAACAAAAAGCACCCGTTTGAGGGCGTCATCACCAACTTTGAACGCCGCTACCGTGAGACCGATTCCAGCACTGTACGCGATGAGCTGGCACGCTACCGCAGCGTGCAGCCCTGCCCCGACTGCATGGGTACGCGCCTGCGCGTTGAAGCACGGCATGTGTATTTAGTCGGCCGCCCAGAAGAAGATGGCACCGTTAAAAAGCGCGCGATTTTTGACATCAGCCGCATCACCCTGCGCGAGAGCTTTGCCTATTTTGACCAGCTCAAAATGTCAGGTGCCAAAGGCGAGATTGCAGGCAAGGTGGTGCGCGAGATCGGTTTGCGCCTGAAGTTTTTAAACGATGTGGGCTTGAACTATTTGAGCCTGGATAGAAGCGCCGAAACGCTATCGGGCGGCGAGTCCCAACGCATCCGGCTCGCATCCCAAATCGGCTCGGGCCTGACGGGCGTGATGTACGTGCTCGACGAGCCCAGCATCGGCCTGCACCAGCGCGACAACGACCGCCTGATTGGCACGCTCAAACACCTGCGTGACATTGGCAACAGCGTGCTGGTGGTCGAGCATGACGAAGACATGATTCGCGCCGCCGACCATGTGATTGACATGGGGCCTGGTGCGGGTGTTCATGGTGGCCGCGTGATGGCGCAGGGCACGTATGAGCAGGTGCGGGACAACCCCGCGTCACTGACCGGAAAGTACCTGGCGCAGACTTTAAAGATTGCCGTGCCCACGCACCGCACGCCATGGCTGCCCACGGTTAAAAAAGAAAACGCCTTCACCACCAAATCAGCGAGTAAAAAAACATCACGCTTTCCGCACAGCCCCGCGTACGAACGCCGCGCGGCGCGTGAGGCACAGCACCAGGCCACGCTGGGTGACATGCAGGCACTGCGGGTCATCAACGCCAGCGGTCATAACTTGACGAACGTCAGCGTTGAGTTTCCCGTGGGCTTGTTCACGTGCGTGACGGGTGTATCCGGCTCAGGCAAATCAACCCTGGTGAACGATACGCTGTATGCCGCTGTGGCACGCACGCTGTACCGCGCGCATGAAGAACCCGCCGCACACGAGGCCATTGAAGGCATTGAGCATTTCGACAAAGTCATCAATGTCGACCAGTCGCCCATTGGCCGCACACCGCGCAGCAACCCGGCAACCTATACCGGCCTGTTCACCCCCATCCGCGAGCTGCTGGCTGAAATGAACACCGCGCGCGAGCGCGGCTACGGCGCAGGCCGCTTCAGCTTCAATGTGGCCGGTGGCCGCTGCGAGGCCTGTCAGGGCGACGGCGTGGTGAAAGTTGAAATGCACTTTTTGCCTGACGTGTATGTGCCCTGTGACGTGTGCAAAGGCATGCGCTACAACCGCGAAACACTGGAGGTGCAGTACAAAGGCAAAAACATCGCGCAAATTCTGGACTTGACGGTCGAAGCCGCCGCCGAGTTCTTCAAAGCCGTGCCGACCATTGCCCGCAAGCTGCACACCCTGCTGGACGTGGGCCTGAGCTACATCAAACTCGGCCAGGCTGCCACCACGCTGTCGGGCGGCGAGGCGCAGCGCGTTAAACTGGCCCTAGAGCTGAGCAAAAAAGACACCGGCCGCACGCTGTACATACTGGACGAGCCAACCACTGGGCTGCACTTTGCCGACATTGATTTGCTGCTGAAGGTGCTGCACCAGTTGCGCGACGCGGGCAACACGATTGTAGTGATCGAGCACAACCTCGATGTCATCAAAACCGCCGACTGGGTGATTGACATGGGGCCTGAGGGCGGCGCGGGTGGCGGCACGGTGGTGGGTGTGGGAACACCGGAGGACATTGCTTCTAATGCGCGAAGCCATACTGGTTTATACCTAAAAAGGCTGCTGTAGCCCAGGTGGTTGCGGCCGCTAAAAGGTTGTGGCACAGTAAGCAGATGCGCACCTCTGATCTCCGATTTTTAGTGGCTTGGTTGCTACCAGCCTTGACGATTTATAGCGTGACTTTTTTGCCCACGCAGGCTGCGTTGTGGACGCTGGCGATCTGGTGGGGCATTGCTCTGGTGGACGTATTTATGCCCGGCGGCAAGCATTCGCCCGCTGCGGTTGCGCCGCAAACCCGCATGACGTATTTCAGTGCCGTGCTACGGCTGTATGTGTTGCTGCAACTGGTGCTGATTGCTGCTGGCGCTTACGCAGCTACGCAGGCCGATTGGGCGACTGTATTGGGTATAGCGTTCAGCGTCGGCTTTATCACAGGCTCGCAAGGTATTACTTTTGCCCATGAGCTGGGCCACAGCAAATCGAAAATTGACCGCTTTTGCGGCTGGGTGCTGATGACCAGCGTCTGCTACGGCCACTTTATGGTGGAGCATTATCGCGGCCACCACCCACGTGCAGCCACACACAGCGATGCGGCCACGTCGCGCTTTGGTGAAACCCTGTACAGCTTTTTGCCGCGCACATTGTGGGGCAGTCTGAAAAGCGGCTGGCAGCTTGAAACGCAGCGCATCAGCCAAAGAAAAAGCAGCTGGCTGCGCAGCCCTCTGGCGTGGAGCACGGCAGCATCATTTGCGACTATCGTAGCCATAGCCCTTATTTTACCGGCGCAAGCAGTTACTAAAGTAATAGCGTTTTTTGTACTGCAATCCGTTGTTGCGTTCGTCTTGCTAGAGATCGTCAACTACATTGAGCACTACGGTTTGCAGCGCAAAACCACAGACGGCAAACGCGAGGCCTTTGGCATGATGCACGCCTGGAACGCAGACCACGTAGCGACCAACTCCATGCTGGCCAACCTGCAACGCCACTCAGACCACCACATGCACGCGTGGAAGCCCTACGCCACACTGGAAGCCCTGCCAGGCCCGCAGTTGCCTACTGGTTATGCGGGCTGCCTGTTATTAGCCATGGTTCCGCCGGTCTGGTTTGCGCTGATGCACCCGCGGTTAGAAAAATTGGCCGCCGATGTGGGGCTGCCTCAGGCCCTCAAAGCTTAGCGCGTGAAAGCCACACGCTTCGCGTTTTCCTGATACTGCAACGCCCGCAAGGGAATCAGATTCGCAAACTGAACGAACTTTTCCATGTCAGTCACCAAAAATTTGGTGAACTCAAGGTCCCCCGGATCGGCTTTGAGCAGCATGGGGACATTGACATACAGATAGACAGTTCGAGACAGCTTGTCGTATTTCCCGGCTGCCACTTCTTTCGCACTTGGAATCACGGGGCCAGCACCAAAGTCAATGCCAATCATCCGAATGTCCGAAGCCATAGATGTGGCGTCGCCGAAGGGCATAAAACCTATTGCGCCCACGGTATCTGCCACATAACGCCCAATCTTGTCATGTTGAGGGAAGTCTTTGAAATCTGAGCGTATGAAACCTTTTAGATCCATGCTGTCCGAGAACGACCCAAAAGTGCCGTGTTTGATATCGGGCCCGGCAGGGCGAATAGGCGCGTCCGGAAAACCGGCCCGTACCTGCTTCCACGATGTCACCTTGCCTGCAGAGGCCGAATCGAAAACAGTACGCAGTTCTGCGAAGGTCAAGTCCTTCAACCAAGTGTTTTTGGTGGATACCACCAGCGACAAAGCGTCTAGCGCAACCGGTATTTCTGAAAACTGGATGCCTGCTGCACCGCAGATTTTCGCTTCATCCGGCTTGATGGGGCGCGAGGCACCTGCAAGTTGCGTGCGTCCAGCGCACAAGTCACGCATGCCAACAGATGTACCCGTAGACTGGATTTGCAGTTTGTAGCCCGGGTGGCCACGAACATAGGCAACCAATGCTGCGCTTACCACGGGCTCTACAGTGTCTGAGCCTGCGTATTTCAACTGCGCTTGTACGCTTGCGACCGGCGCAAACATCGTGACAAGGAAGGCCAGTAGGACCAGCGAGTATTGACGGAAAAATTTAATAAATAAAATTTGACTCATGACATTTCTTAAGTTGTGATATTTCAATACAAATTGTAAGCATGCACAATTTTTTTTAGCAGACATCAATTACAACCTTTTGAAGATCATGGTTACTTATCGGCAATTTTTTACACAAATGACGCTGATCGGCCCACCGACGCCAAGACAGGTCAGAAATACGAACCTGTATGTGCGGTGACGCACACAAAGAAATAGAAAACAACATTTTTGGCGTCACGCGGACCATGGAGCTTTCGCCATCCTTCGCTTTGGCTGACTGGAATCAGGCTTAGGCTGCGATTACTCGGCGCTCAGTCGCCAAATGGCTAGCTGGATGCTTGGTGCTGGCTGCTATTTAGTTAATGGCTTTTTGCGCTGATGCACGTATGGCTGGACAAACTATCGTCAAACAAAGCTGCAGCCCAACAAATACGGGTGTAAGCAGCTATTATTTTTTACACGCCCTTGTTGATAAGAGGGTTCAGGTGTGGCGCACAGGGCGCTCAACCCATCGAGCAGAGCCTGGGGTTTGATGGGTTTTATCAGCAGCTGCATGCCATTTGCTTACGCGGCTGCCCTGACGTCGGCACTGGTCTCACCGGTCATTAAAAGACACGGCAGGCCCTGGTTTATTTGTAGTTCAATGGCAAGGTCCAAGCCTGACGTGTTACCCGGCAGCCTGATGTCGCAGGCAGCGGCAAAAGCCTGGCCCGATAGGCCACGGGCCGCGCTAGCGTCTGCTGCGATCAGCACCGGCAACTGCAAATTCTCAAAAAGATGGCGAATAGCCTGCGACACCAGCACATCGTCTTTCACCAGCAATATGGCTACGCCGGTGCAAATGATTGCGGCCTGTAGCTCAGGCGGAACCTTAAGCTGCGGAGCTTCGGTTTCAGCCAGTGCTTCGAGCGGCACAGACAATCCGCCCCACGGCTCGTGGTCTGGACTTGCGGGCAAGGCCGCTGGTGAAACCTTTGGCAAATACACCGCCATCCAAGTGCCATCGCCGAGTGATGAGCGAAGCCGCAGCTGGCCCTGCATCAACCCCACGAATCGGCGCGCGATTGCAAGGCCCAGACCCACGCCATGCGAGCGGTCACGCTCGGGGGTGTGGATCCACAAACTCTTCAAACACTTTCGTTTTCCTGTCTTTGTGGATGCCCTGCCCCGCGTTGCGCACTTGATCGGTGCCTGCAAGGTATTTGGATAGATGAAATTAGTCACTTTTCAGCACTACAGTCGCATGCACTGCGGGAAACTAGACTTAGTTGGTTTTCTCGTAGTAGCGCAAAGCGCCGAATCATCGGCACACCAACCGCAGTCAAAAATATGTTGCAGGTGCTACAGCACTAGTTGGCATCATGCAAAAAGTCAGCGGTTTGGCAAGTACGCACTGGCAGATGCGCACTCACTAGCTACGCATTGAAATCGACCTGCTGAAAAGATCTTGCGCGGCCACAACGCAAAACGCATCGCCTGGTCGGTAGCACATGCATCTATTGGTCGACGATCGCCGCGAATTGCACGTCAGAACCGGCCATACCCCGCCTCAAAGCAAGTACTGCAGTTGCCGCATACTTGTCTCTGGAGTCTTTGATGTTGCCTCTGATTCGGGCAAAGCGATTCGCGCGGGTGCCGCGCCACTTAAAAATTATGTCAAATCTGCTTTTTCGCCAACAAATACGGGCGCAAGCAGCTATAAGATTTATAGTAAACCAAATGTGATGAGTCTACCTACCAAGCAACGCTTGCTAGCCCAAGAGACCCGCGCCATCAAGGGCGTAAGAAACCGAGGTCGATCGGGTAATCGGTTCGCCCACCTGCAGCGCCGAATCGGTTGATGTTGGGCAGTACGCCAACCATTTCCCTGTCCTCAACGCCAAACCATTTCGCCAGAGTTGCTGCGTATTGGTCAACTGCTGTGCTTGGCAGCAGACGCCCCTGCCCCACGTGCCATTGGTCTTCAGGGGCTACCGTATTGCCCACGCTGACTGGAGGCGGCGTTCCATAAAACGCTTTGCCTTTTACGGCACCGCCCACCACCCAATGGTGGCTGCCCCAACCGTGGTCAGACCCGTCACCATTGCCAGTGAGTGTGCGGCCAAAATCGGATGCGGTAAATGCGGTGACGTCTGATGCGACTCCCAGATTAGCCGTGGTTTGATAAAAAGCGCTCATCGCGTCGCTCACCCGCCGCATGTTGGTGACGTGCCGGGTCAGCAAATCGTCGTGCAAGTCAAAGCCGCCTAGCGACACAAAAAACACCTGGCGCTTGACGCCCAGGCTGCCACGTGCAGCGATAAGGCGCGCCACCAGCTTCATCTGTGAAGCCAGCGAGTTATCAGCGAGACCCGTGAACGGAGCAAACTCTGGCCGCGCATCAGCCGATGCATTGGTTCCGATGGCGGCAGTAATCGCGCCCTCGGACGCCACCGACCGCCGCGTGACTCGGTTGTATTCGTTCTCCAGCACGTGGGTGCGTGCCTGCTGCACCAGCTGGCCCATGGCGCCTTTGACGGCAGCAGAGCCGTACACGTCGCCGGTCACGCTATTGATTTTCACCGCACCGTTTGAGCTGACCTGGTAGGCCAGAGCCGAGTCGCCCGCCAAGAACACCGCGTTGCCCGTCACAGAAATACAGGTAAACAGTGAGTTGGTGTTGGACGCCAAAGCGAGGTCGCCCATGTTGCCACCAAAGCCAATCGTGGAGCCTTCAGGCGACGAAGACTGCCACACGCTTTGCTGGTCGTTGTGTGAAAAAAGCTTGGGCGGCCGTGGGTAAAGCGTGCGGTTGCTGCCCGAATACTGGGCTTTGGTCAGCGGCACCACCAGGGGTCCAACGTTTAGCTGTACTGCAGCTTGCCCGCCATTAAAAAGCGTCCTCAAGCCCGTCATGGACGGGTGAAATGCGTACTGCAGACCGCCCGGCAAAGGCGCAGTAGGCTGAAGCACCATCGGGTCCAGCGCAGAACGCGGCAGGGCGATGCTTGTGCGGATGGCGTTGTATTTGTTGTAGCTCGCTTCGTCGTACGGAACCAGCGTATTGGCATAGTCGTTGCCGCCATACATGAACACGCACACCAGTGCCTTGTAAGTTCCGTCCGGGGCATTGAATGCAGCAGCCTCACCCATGGACGCCAAATTCAGCGCGGTTGGCAGCGCGACGCCAGTGAAAGCCAGCTGGGCTGAACGGCGCAAAAATGCGCGACGGGAATGAGATTGTGGGTCAATCAGGTACATATTTTCAGCTCGTGTTAATCGATGGTGGGCAAGCACTTTTTGGCAGCGGTGGCCCACAGGGCATGGGCCGAAAAGTACAGAAAAGACACGTTTCGCGCGTGCATTGCAGTCAAGTTACTTTTGAACCAGGTACTCACTGCAACCCAAAACCATCAGCACTGCGGCGCAAATGCGGTCAAGTTTTCGGTCGTTGTTGCTGGCGGCAGTCAGTGCATTGGCGTTCAGTGCATCCACCATTATTTTTTGCGTTGCTGCAGACAGCTGCCCGGCGCACATCAACAAATTCAAGCGTCGAACCAGTGCCGCCGCGTCCAGCACCAAAGCCATCTCGGCGGTGTACGTGGCAGTGACGTCCGCCACGTAGTTTCTGAACAAGCCCTCAGCCACATTTGGCTCGGGCACGAAAATTCCGAAGCGAATGATGTTCTGCATGTAGTTCAAATACCCGCCCACCGTGGTTTCGTTGACCACCTGAAACTCTGGTGCTGGCGATTTGGTCGCGACCAGAGCCGTATTGGGTGGCACAAAACCGGGACGGAAAAAATTAAACACCGAAGGCGCATACAGCGGGCTTTGCCCGAGCGAATTGTCCGTGCGCGTTGTCGCGGTCATCTTCCAGGAATTAAAGCCAGACTTGAGCCCAAAGGTGCGGCCCCACTGAATGAATCGCAGCATGGGCTCGCGCAATTTCCCAAAGGAAGGGCTCGCCAGAGACTGCGGGCTGCGCGCTTCGTCGTCCAGCAAAACCGCCACCCACACTGCTTTCAAATCACCGCGCACGCCTGCGCCGTTGTTGTTGAAAGCTCCGGCCACCCGCCCAACATATGCCGGGCTCGGGTTGCTGGTGACCAGGCGCTGAATCATTTGCCTGGCAAAAAACGGGCCTGTGTTTTCGTGGTTGGCGAGGGCATCCAACGCAATTTTCAAGGCATCGACACCCGGCACATTCGCACCGATGGTGGTGCCCAGAAACGTTGCCGCCAGCGTGGAATGCCGGCTTGCGGTAAGCGCCATGGGTTTTCGTACCGATTGACGCCCCGGAAGGGTGTAGCTTTCTGCACCGCCGCCATCCTTCAGCACTTCCACCCGCTCACCATCAGAGGTGTCGAAGTTGTAGCCGGTAAAAACGCGTGCCAGATTGGTTACGTCGGCCTGCGTGTAGGAATCAACTTTGCTGCCGTCGACAAGCTTTTCAGTACCATCGAGATTCAGTTGCACCAGCCCGATTGAAAACAGCTGCATCACTTCACGGGCGTAGTTTTCGTCTGGCACGCGGCCCGTGGCTGCATCTTCTTTCTGATTGCCCCGGGTGTTTAAAAAGTAACCCATGGCAGCACTGAGCGTGACGTCCTCCAGCAACTGGCGGTAATTGCCGAAAGCGTTGCTGTTGAGCAAGTCCCAGTACTGCGCATACGCGTGGCCGCGCCAGTCAAACTCTGCCGACTGCATGGACGCCACAAAGAACTCCGACAGTGCCAGAGCCACACGCTTGCGCATGCCGTCCGGCGATGTAAACAGCTGCTTCCACAGCATGAACTCTGCCGGGTACGTCGCAAAAAAGTAACGGGCGGTCGTTGACTGCCCATAGCCGCGCTCCTCTAACCAGTCCCACCCGGTCTGGCCGACCGGCTTGGCAAATTGTTGCTGCAGGTAACCAGCAAAGTTACCAGCTTTCAAATTGCTGATTTCAAGATCCGACGCATCGAGTTGGCTTTGCAATAAAAAGCGTGCAGCCTCTTCGTCGTTGTTTGCTTTGGAAAAGTTGTTGAAGCCAGGCGCCGCCGGGACGTTGACCACCGGCGCCGGGCCGGGGATGACTTCAGGGGGCGTCGCCTGCCCGGTACCAGCACCCGCGCCGCCAGCACCGGGCGGCACCCCCGCCGCACCTCCGCCGTCGCCTCCGCCTCCACCGCCTCCGCAAGCTGCTAACAACGCCGCAGAAAGGGCTGCAGCTGCAGATAATTTGGCGCTGCCCCGTTCTGATGGTGCCGGGGTATCGGGGTGGAGTTGGGGCTCGGTTGGAGCTGGCACGTCAGTCCTGGAACCAAGTTTGACCAATTTCTCTTTAAGTTCCATCATGCGTAACATCCAAAAGTCTGAAGAGTCTGTAGATTAATAGCTCAAGATTACAGGGTGCTCCGGCTGTAGGTAAATAGCCTACACAAACTGTAACTACACGTTTTTTGCGGAGTTAAGCAAATCCCGCGTGACCATGGCCTGATTGCGCGCTGCGATTGCAAAGTCTGCGCCACCTGACGCATACAGAATTGCCCGTGACGAATTGACAATGATCGGCGCATCGATGCGCCAGCCTGCGCGCACCGTGGCGACCGCGTCGCCGCCCTGCGCACCCACCCCCGGAATCAGCAATGGCAGCGTTGGTGCAACGCGCCGCACGCGTTCAATTTCGAGCGGGTAGGTGGCCCCCACCACCAGGCCGAGCTGGCCGTTCAAATTCCACGGGCCTTGTGCCAGCCGGGCAACATGTTCATACAACAAAGGCTCACCGGCGACTGAAGCCAGGCGCTGGTTCTGCAAATCATCGCCGCCGGGGTTGGACGTTCGGCAAAGTAAAAAAGCACCCTTGCCTGAATGCTTCAAATACGGTGCAACGGAGTCAAAACCCATAAAGGGGGAGAGCGTGACCGCATCTGCGCCGTAGCGCTCAAAGGCTTCTATTGCGTACTGCTCGGCTGTGGAACCGATGTCGCCACGCTTGGCGTCCAGAATAATCGGTACGTGCGGCGCTGTGCTGCGCATGTGGGCGATCAGGCGTTCTAACTGCTGCTCAGCGCGGTGGGCGGCAAAGTAGGCAATTTGCGGCTTGAAGGCCGCGACCACATCGGCCACGCTGTCGACAATTGCGGCGCAAAAATCATAAATTTTGCTGGCATCGCCCCGGAGGTTGCCGGGAAAGCGCGCGGGCTCCGGGTCCAGACCAACGCACAGCATGGACTGGTTTTTTTCGCCGGCAGCGCGCAGCATGTCGATAAAAGTGGACGGCGAAGCTGAAGGCTGGTTGACGTTGCTCATGGGTGGATTGTAAGAAGCTGCACAATCGAGCCTCTGACTGCCTGGCGTATCTTTTCGCGCGATTTCTCGCTGCTCTACCCACGCTGTTCCTCACGCCCCACCCAATGCACCTCAGCCGTAAACAGATTATTTTGATCGTGCTCGTCACCCTGACCTGGGGCGTGAACTGGCCAGTGATGAAGCTGGGCGTAACCGGCTACCCGCCCTTGACGTTTCGCGCAATATGCCTGTGGCTTGGCGTGCCGGTGCTGGGCTTGGCGCTGGTATTGTTAAAAGTGCCTTTTCATGTGCAGCGGCGCGACTACCGTGAATTGTTTTGGCTGGCCGTAACGAACATGTTTGTGTGGCACGCGTTGATCATTGTGGCGGTCAGTTTGCTCAGCAGTGGCCGGGCTGCCATTTTGGGATACACGATGCCTGTGTTTTCGGCTGTGCTGGGGGTGTTTTTGTATGGCACGCGTTTAAAACCGCTGCAGTGGCTGGGCGTCAGCGCAGCGGCCATTGGCGTAGCGCTGCTGCTGTTCAATGAACTGACCAACCTGGCAGGCAAGCCGGTGGGCGTAGCGCTGGCACTGGTTGCCGCTTTGGTCTGGGCGGTCGGTACGCAGCGGCTGCGCATGACGAAGATCGTTGCCGGTACCTTGACGATTTCTTTCTGGATGACGCTGATGGCTGCGGTGGTGCTGACTGTTCTGAGCACTGCCTTTGAGCGCGACCAATGGCGTATGCCGCCGCTGCAAACCTGGGCTGCAATTGCCTACAACGGCGTGCTGATTTTTGGCTTTACCCACGCGGCGTGGTTCACGCTGGCGCGCAGCCTGCCGCCGATCGCCTCAACCCTTAGCACCATGATGATCCCCGTGCTGGGCGTATTTACTGGCGCGTTGTGGCTGGGTGAAGTGCTGCACTGGCAAGACTGGGCCGCCGTGGTGCTGATGGCAGTGGCAATTGCCTCGGTGCTGGTGGCGGGTGCTGGCCGCAAAAGCGACCAGCCAAACAAATCCTGAAAAACGATTCAAGGACTGGCAAGGTTGAGCGCAAGGCACAGGTCGTCCCACGCCTTGGCTTTGTCGAGCGGGTTGCGCAGCAGGTAAACGGGCTCAATCGTCACGATGGCGGGCGTGCCGTGCAGTTGGTGCACACGCCCCCGCAGTTTTGCCAGTGGCTCACTCGATTGCAGCGCGGCTTGCGCGGCAAGGCGGCCCATGACAAGGATCACCGCGGGCTGCATGGTGGCAACCTGCTCTGCCAGCGCCTGGCTCAACTCGGCGCTGGCTGGGCCAGCAACGCCCGAATAACGCGCCAGCGGCACCACCGTTACACCACCGGATGCATGCAGGTGGGCTGCGCGCAGCATGTTGTCCAAAAGCTTGCCAGCATCGCCTTCGAGCGGATGAAAACCGCCCTGCAGTGCCTCGCCGGGTGCCTCTAACAACACCAGCCAGCGGGCGTTGGGCTGCGTGGATGTCGGTGAATACAGCTCTTGCGCCGGGCCAACATGCCAGGCGCCCGGAGCAGTTTGCGCCTTGGGTTCGCGCAGTGGTGGCGCTGCTGGGGATTCAATGCCATTTGTTCTTGTATCCGAATGGATACGGGCGCGAACAGCTACCAAACCAGGAGCATTTGGTGCGCGCATCTGTTCGGGTACGGCAACGGTTGGCGCGCTGATTGGCAGGCTGTCAATCGCAGCAGTGTCGGCGTTCGATGCCGCCTTGGGCTGCCACACCCGCACACCCATTTCGCGCAGCATGGCGAGTTGTCGATTGCCCAGCATCATGCCCATTGCTTTGCCGCTGCCCGGCGCTTCACAACTTAAAGCTCATGACGATGGCATCTTCTTTGGCCGGGCCGCCCAGCAGGCCGACGCCGCCTTCAGGGTAGTAACCACGGCGCATGCCCACCGCGCGAAAGCCATAACGCTCATAGATGGCTTTTGCGCGCGCGTTGCTGGCCCGCACTTCCAGCCACAGCCACTGCGCACCTTCACCGCGCGACCAGATCGCCAGCGCGTCAAGCATTACGCGGGCCCAGCCGCGCCGCTGGTGCATGGGCGCTACGGTGATGTTGAGCAAATGCGTTTCATCAACACCCTTCATGGCCACAAAGTAGCCCAGCAGCACCGGGTTCGGCGCGCCGCCGGTCAGCAGCTGCGCGTGGTAGCCAGCGCTGATGGAATCGCTGAAGTTGCCGAGCGTCCACGGGTAGGCATAAGCGCTATGCTCAATAGCGGCCACAGGTGCAAGCCATGCGCTGGTCATGGGCTCAAACTGCGCCTCCAGCGATTCGGTGGGTTTAAAAACTGCGCTCATGGTCAAGGGTTGCTTGCTGGGTTAAGCCAATGGGGTTGCGGCCATCGCCAATGCTGCCAATTTACCGCGGCTGACTTCAGCGCGTTCGTCGGTGGTTAACGCTACTTTATCGCGAACATACAGCGGAAGTGCAAGCGCTGCGTTCACGCAGTGCCCGCTGGCCGCCAACGCTGGGGCCAGGCGCAGCATGGCGCTGGCCGTTGGCAGGCAGGTGCGCTGGTTCAGGCTGGTTGGCAGACGGTCGGCATACACGTCAAACACGTTGCCGGCGAAAAGTCCGCTTTCATCCGCTGGTAAATTTTCAGGCCGAATCAGCTCGCAGCGCCCAACAGGACTGAGCAAGCTGTTATGACTTTCATAGCGCTGCACATACATTTCGTCCATCCGTGCATCCAGCATGGCGGTGATGGATTGCACGCCAGCAGGCGATTGAAACCGCGCTTCTTCAGCCAGCGCCATCAGCGTGTCAATGGGCAGCACGTCAATCCCCGAACCATGGTTGGCACCGTAGGCAAGACCCTGCGCCACTGCACATGCGGTGCGCAACCCTGAAAACGAACCCGGGCCACGACCAAACGCAATCGCGCGCAAATCGCCCAACGCCAAGTTTGCCTCCGCCAGTAACGCGAGCACCGCCGGTATCAGAGTGCTTGATGCCTTTGCTCCGCCCGGCCCGGTGTGCTGCCACACGCTGTCGCCATCGGTTAACGCCACCGACATCACATCGGTGGAGGTGTCAAAGGCCAAAAATTTGCCGTTATTAAGCATTAAATAGAGGTTTTAGGCAATAACCACGGGCGCAAATAGCTATTGAATTAATAGCACCTGTGCTGCCGCAACTCTTGATTATCCCGCGTGGAGCCCGCGCTGCCAATGGCCCGCCTGATAATCCGGCCATGCCACTTGAAATTACCCCAACCGCTTCGATAAAACATCTGGCAGCCACCTGCTTACTAAGTACCAGCCTGTTCTGTTCCGCCCAAATGCTGCCGCCAGAAGTTGAAGCGGCGCTGGCCCGGGCCAAGGTGCCGCGCGAAGCTTTGGCCGCGCTGGTAATAGACGCTGCGCCCTCCCTGGCGGGTAAAAACGCTGCCCTGCTCAGCCACCGCGCCAGCGCATCGGTTAACCCTGCATCGGTCATGAAGCTGGTGACCACTTACGCCGGACTTGAACTGCTGGGGCCTGCTTACACGTGGCCCACGCTGGTATACGTGGACGGCACCGTTACCGGGAGCACGCTAAATGGCAACCTGATTGTTCAAGGAAAAGGCGACCCGAAGCTGGTGCTGGAGCGGCTGTGGCTGCTGCTACGGCGTGTCCAGGGCCTTGGCATCAAAACTATCAACGGTGATATTTTGCTGGACCGCAGTGCGTTTGCCACCCAGCCGCCCAACCCGGCGGACTTTGACGGCGAGCCGCTGCGCCCGTATAACGCCGCACCGGATGCGTTGCTGATCAATTTCAAATCGGTGGTCATGACCTTTGTGCCCAACCCCGGCTCTAGCATGGCCAGCGTGAGCTTTGAGCCGCCACTGGCCAACGTACAAATGCAGGCCAGTGTGCCGCTGGCCGCCGGCAAAAATGGTGCCGTGAACAGTGGATCATTGGGCGACTGCGGTGACTACCGCGCGGCGCTGGCGGCTGATTTCAGTGACCCATTTCGCATCAGTTTTAAAGGCGCTTACCCGGTTGCCTGCGGTGAAAAAGTCTGGTCGGTGGCTTATGCGGATCCAGCCAGCTACGCCGAACGCGCGGTGCAAGGCATGTGGACAGAGATCGGCGGAAAGTTAACAGGCCGCGTGCGTGATGGCCGCGCTCCCGCCAACGCTCGCCCAACTTTTGAAGTAGCCTCGCCCACGCTGGCCGACACGATTCAAGGCATCAACAAGTTCAGCAACAACGTGATGGCGCAGCAGCTTTTTTTGACATTGAGTTTGCCGCGCGCAGGCTCGGGTGCAAACGGAACCCCGAACGCTCCAGCCAGTTTTGAAGCATCGCGCGAGGTGGTACGTACCTGGTGGCGCGAGCGTTTTGGCGAGCAAGACCTGCCCACTCTAGAAAACGGCTCAGGCCTGTCACGCCAGGAGCGCATCACGCCGCAAGGCCTGGCGCGCATGCTGCAAACCGCCTATGCGTCTGGCGCGATGCCCGAGCTGATGGCGTCGCTGCCGATTACCGGGGTTGATGGCACGCTGCGACGCAGCAAATCACGCGTGTCGCAAGGCTGGGCCCACTTAAAAACAGGCAGCCTGCGCGACGCCACTGCGCTGGCGGGCTATGTGCACACACCCAGCGGCAGGCGCCTGGTGGTGGTGGGCGTGATTAACCACCCCAACGCCGCAGCAGCGCGGCCCGCGCTTGAAGCGCTGGTCGATTGGGCAGTCAAGGAAGGCGCCAAATAGGCATGGCGATAAATATCGCAATAGCTTGGGTCGATGCCATCGGCACCGCTGCCGCGGTGCTCACCACGGCCAGCTTTGTGCCGCAGGTGTGGCTGACGTTTAAAACCCGGGACGTAAGCGGTGTGTCGCTCGGTATGTACAGCGCGTTTACGGTGGGCGTCGCGCTGTGGCTGGTCTACGGCTTGATGATGAACGCGTGGCCGATAGTGGTGGCCAACACGATCACGCTGGCCTTCGCCGTTTCAATTTTGGTGATGAAGCTCACGTTTGGCGAAAAGCCAAATAACTAAAGTTGCAGCGTATTCGGCAACGCAGCATGTCTTTGGTGGTTGCAGTGCCCGTGGCTGATGGCCAGGTTCTCAACATGGCTGTTGCCGCCTTTGCTCAGCGGCTGAATGTGCTCCAGCGTGGCATCGCCCATATCCACATGCAGGCCGCACACCCAGCAGGGCACCTGGCCATGCAACTGGCGGGCGATGGTTTTGTAGATTTTCAAGCGCGTGTGGGCGAGTTTGCTCATGGTGTGGGTGGCAGGTTGGTAGCGCGGCATCGGGCAGGTTGCTCAAGCGCCCTGCTCCGTGTCCCCCGACCTTCGGTCTCCTCCTTGACCTGCGCAGGACGCTTGAGCAAACTGCTTTTTGAGCATGTGGTCAAGGAGGAGGGCAAAGCCCGGGGGACACGGAGCAAGACACACGGGCAGACCGCTCCCGGTCTTGGATAAGGCACCAGGAAAGTCAAGCAGCCGAAGCCCGGGCCAACCGGTCGCGCACGCCGTCCCAGACTGACTCCGGCGGCACTGGCTCTACCCAAATCAATTTCACGCCCTGCGCATCAAAATCACGCAGCACTGCAAACAGTTGCGCAGCCGTGGCCAGCGCATCGTCGGGCATGCGGCGGTACAGAACTTTCGATGAAGTGATGCGAACAATCGTGCGGGCATACACCGCAATGTGCACAGCATCGGCACCTAGCAAGTCCAGCGCGGTTTGAATCGCCTTGGCATCCATCAGTCGCACTTTGGCATTGGGCGCGTAGTGGGATTCGAGCGTGCCGGGCGCACGCGGGGCGCTGGTCTGAAGGGCCTCGTCGGCACTCAAAACCGCTTGTCCGCAGGCAGCTTCAAGCTGCTCGCGTGTAAGCACGCCAGGGCGCAGCAGCACCGGCGCGCTTCGGGTGCAGTCGACGATGCTGGACTCGATGCCGACGGCGCACGGCCCGCCGTCCAGCACCATCAGTGCATTGCCGAACTCTTGGTTTACGTGCTGGGCAGTGGTGGGGCTGACGCGGCCAAATTTATTGGCGCTTGGGCCCGCCACTCCATTTACGCCCACATAAAAGCAGGCCCGTAAAAATTCAAGCGCCAACGGGTGCGCAGGGCACCGCAGGCCAATAGAGTTTTGCCCACCCGCAGCAGCGGTGGCCACGCCGGGCTTGCGCGGCAAGATGACGGTGAGTGGGCCGGGCCAGAAGGCATTTATCAAGCGATCAGCAAACTCCGGCACGCTGCTGGCGAAGTCATTGACGCGGGCTGCGTTGGCGATGTGGACGATCAGTGGATGGTCAGCAGGGCGGCCTTTGGCGGTGAAGATTTTCGCAACGGCTGCGTCGTTTGATGCATCTGCGCCCAAGCCGTACACCGTCTCGGTCGGGAACGCGACGAGCTCGCCTGCGCGAATGTGGCTTGCTGCTTGCTGCACATTCATTTCAATCGAGCCCCGGCAAACCCAAAATGTCAGCTGCTCGCCGCGCGATTGATTGCACGCCAGCAACGTCCACGCCCGTGATGTTCAAGTGCCCCATCTTGCGGCCAGGTCGAGCGCCCTGTTTGCCGTACAAATGCAAGTGCGCGCCCGGCAAGGCAAGTACAGCGGCCCAGTCAGGCGTGCGCGGTTTGCCCTGCGCATCAAACCACACATCACCCAATAAATTGAGCATGATGGCCGGCGAATGCTGGCGAGGCTGCACCAAGGGCAAGCCCGCCAACGCCAACACCTGTAAATCAAACTGCGACACATCGCACGCATCCATCGTGTAGTGGCCGCTGTTGTGCGGGCGCGGTGCCATTTCATTGACAACGAGGCCCCCATCCGCGCTGCCGTCGTCGACAACAAAAAACTCAATGCACAGCACGCCCACATAGGCAACGTGATCAGCTATTAATTTAGTAGCTGCTTGCGCCCGTATTGATTGCGCTAGGGGCATATTTGACTCATAAGCGTGCGTTATAGCCAAAATTCCGTTGACGTGCACGTTGCGCTGCGGCGCAAAGCTGACCACTCTGCCGTCCCAGCCGCGCGCAACAATCACAGAGAACTCAGACCGGAGCGGCATCAGCTTTTCGAGCACGCACGCAACGTTTTTTAAGTCAGCCCATGCGGCAGCCAAATCGGCGAGGTTGTTGACGCGAACCTGGCCTTTGCCGTCGTACCCCATGCGAGCGGTTTTTAAAATGCCCGGCAACAAATTTGAATCAGCAGCGCGCAAGTGCGCATTGCTTTCAATCACCGCATACGGCGCAACGCTCACGCCGGACAAACCAGCGCAGGCAGTGAAGTGGGCTTTTTCTTCCACCCGGTTTTGAGCGATGGCCACGCACGCAGCGCTGGGCGCAACGGGCCGCGTTGCAGCCAGCGAAAGCAACGCATCTGCGGGTACGTTTTCAAACTCGGTGGTAATTGCACTGCAACACCGGGCCATGTCGGCCAGCCCCCGCGGATCACTGAAATCAGCGACAACGTGCTGGTGGCTCACTAGCCCCGCTGGACTAAGCGGGTCAGGGTCCAGCACGCAGGTGTCGTAGCCCATGCGCTGCGCGGCGTGCACAAACATGCGGCCCAACTGGCCGCCGCCCATGACGCCCAGAGTTACTGGGCGGCTACCTGCTTTGCCCAGAGTTACTGGTTGGCCGTCGGCCGATGGAGTTCCGGGAAACAAGGGCTTCATGCGGGCGGCAACAGCATCGCGCGGGCGGCGGCGGTTTGCTCGGCGCGAAAAGCGTTCAACTTTTTAAGCAAAGCGGGGTCATTGAGCGCCAGCATGGCGACTGCAAACAGCGCCGCGTTGGCCGCACCGGCGTTGCCAATCGCAAAGGTGGCAACCGGAATGCCTTTGGGCATTTGCACAATGCTGTGCAGTGAATCAACACCTGCCAAATGTTTGCTGGCCACGGGCACGCCCAGCACGGGCAGCGTGGTTTTGGCAGCCAGCATGCCAGGCAAATGCGCTGCCCCGCCCGCGCCAGCAATGATGGCTTGCAAACCATTGCCCTGCGCTTGTTCGGCATAGGCAAACAAATCGTTGGGCATACGGTGGGCAGAAATAACTTCGGCTTTATGCGGCACGCCAAACTGCTGCAAGATTTGCACTGCGTGCTGCATGGTGTCCCAGTCGCTGGACGAGCCCATGACGACACCGACAAGCGCAGCGTTGGAATTGGTAGGTGTGGTCATGTGCTGTTGTGCCGCTGCCGTGAAAGGACCCCTATTTTACGGTCGGCGTGCTAACCTTCCGCCTGTCGTAAATCTTCGCCCAAACCTAAGCAGATGCCCCATGATTGATGTCACAGTAGCCAATTTTGAAGAGGAAGTGATTGCCGCTTCCATGACCACCCCCGTGCTGATCGATTTTTGGGCCCCGTGGTGCGGCCCTTGCAAATCGCTTGGCCCGATTCTGGAGAAGGTGGAAGTGGCGTACGAAGGCCGTTTCAAGCTCGTCAAAATCGATTCTGACAAGGAGCAGCAGCTGGGCGCGGCGTTTGGCATCAAAAGCATTCCCACTTGTATTTTGATGGTCAATGGTCAGCCGATTGACGGTTTTCAGGGCGCGCTGCCTGAAGGCAAGATCAAGGAGTTTTTGGACAAACATCTACCACCCGCCGAAGAACTGCCAGCAGAAGATGAGTTGATGCCCGAAGAAGTCACACCCGAGGCGGCGATGGACAAGCTCAAAGCCAACGTGGCCAATGACCCGACCAACGAATCTGCCCGCTTTGAGCTGGTCAAGGCGCTGCTGCTGGGTGGCGACACGGATGCCGCCAAAGTCTCGTTTGCCCCGGTGATTGCACAGACCACAACAGTACGCCGTTTTGATTCGCTCAAGCGCATGATGGACGCTATTGATTTTGTAGCTGCTTGCGCCGATAAAAATGGCGTTTTAGCCGAATTTGAAGCCAAAATAGTGCTGAACAAGCGCGATTTTGAAACCCGGTTTGACAAAGCCCGCTGGC